>Ga0307515_10002849_pt1 | contig 36813 bp, 28 predicted proteins | sample 17_EM_MG_FD_194513 | JGI IMG/M metagenome (GOLD analysis project Ga0307515, IMG submission 194513) | Populus trichocarpa ectomycorrhiza microbial communities from riparian zone in the Pacific Northwest, United States - 17_EM | ecosystem: Host-associated > Plants > Roots > Unclassified | place... | reverse complement strand
ACGCTGTGCGACGTCTCTGCGTTGGCTCTGGATCTGAACTTCGAAGACCAGGTTCGTAGCCGTCACCACGTACAGGTGCAGAGTCCGATTTCGACGGCCTAATATTAAATATAGGTTTATACTAGGGTATTAATAAATTAACTTAACCTATTTCCTCCCTAGCTTACTTAATAGGATAAGCTATATTATAATCTAGCTAGTTAAGATTAAGAAAGTATAGAATATAATACTTTTACTAAAGCCAGTTTTTATAATAAGTATAGTGTCCCCTATTTTATAAACTAGTTAGCGAAGTACCCTAACCTACTAAGTATAGGGATTCTTTCCCCTAAGGAGTTGGCATATAGTATAGTTAAGCATTTCGGTCTAATGCTTAATATTTTAGGGTTTAAAACCATCTAACACAAGCCTCTAGAGCTGTGGGATAGTTAAGATTAGTATATATTTTATTTAGGCAGTATATAACTAGGCCTTAGGAGGAGTTAAAGAGGCTAGAGAAGTTAAGGGGTTATAGCGTAAGTCGCTACGTTGGCGTTAGTAATACTGCTTGCTTTAAGGTATTAAGAGAGGATTTGCGAGTTATCGCAAAATATTACGTTAAGAAATTTCGACCCGTAATTTTAGAACTTTATCTTAGCTAAAATATATAAATAAGTATATAGATAAATAAAGTGGCCCTTAAAATACAATTAATTACCTTTTAAAGTAGTTAACTAGTTAACTGGTGGAGATATATTACTCTTTAGTAGCGTCGCGTTTAACTGCTAAGTTAGTACTTATACATTTTCGCACCAAAGGCCCTCAGACGGCAACCAAGATAGCATTGTTAAGTAATCCTAACTAACCCTAATTCTATCACACTAGTAAGGGTCTAGTAAAGCTATACTAGTTAAGTACTAGCGAGGTTTACTGTCTTGGTTGCCGGCTGAGTCGCTTACTGAGATAAATGTGGCTTAGTGTTGTCATTAAAGTTTTTCGAACCATGCCGCATTTAGTTTAACGGTCTAAGCCCTTGCGAGCCTCGAAGGTAGTTTTCAAGCACAAAAATTATGGCCCCTTACCTTCCCAACCAAATCCCAAATCTCAAAACTTGACCAGGACTGTTTAGAGCAGAAACTACGCTCTTCCAGATAGACCCCCCGGTTACGATTATCACTCCATATTCCACTATCCAATCCCTAGCACGTTGCCTTCACTTTGATACCCTCTAGGCAGGATTCCTTTCGTCTTCTGATATTTCTTCTTAGTTGATTTCTTTTTACCCATAGCTCATTTAAGCTAATATTCGACTACTGGACCGATTCTTGTCCTTGAGCAGTCAGTGCTCGAACTTCAAGTACTCCATTTTTCCATCTATCAGTTTGGATTTACCGGATAACCGGAGATCTAGGGAATCACCAACAACCGTATCTGTGTTTATCTCATTCCCTCTCGTATCTTCTTTTTAAATCTGCCAATGGCTCCAGCACTCACAACAAGGCCAGGACGCATACTATTCATTGATGCATATGACTCATTCGCGAACAACATTGTCGCGCTGGTACAGGAGTCTCTCGGCGCCGAAGTGGTCACCATACGAATCCATGACCAAAAATATGTGGATGGTGGCCAGGAAGACTTCTTAGGTCTGCTCAAAGGCTTTGACGCGGTCATCGCAGGCCCTGGTCCAGGATCCGTTACGAACAGGAAGGACGAAGGCCTCATAGGAGAGCTTTGGCGCCTCAAAGACGAGGACCTGCTTCCTGTTCTTGGAATTTGTCTTGGCTTCCAAAGTTTGGCAATGCATTTCGGCGCAAAAATTGAGCGTCTTCCAGAGCCGCGCCATGGCATAATATCCGAGGTCCTTCACAGAGCAAACTCTATCTTCAAGGGTATGGGAGAAGTGCGAGCAACTCAATACCATTCTCTTCATGCCAATATTGGGCATTCAATCCAAACGCGGCGAGCTGTGTCTTACCCGGATGAGCTTTGGAGAGCAACTCGTTCTTGTCCACAATTAGAACCTCTGGCCTGGGATTTTGACAATTCCCAGAACGGTGCAGTGCTCATGGCGGTTAGGCATATAGAAAAGCCTTTCTGGGGCATTCAGTATCACCCGGAATCAATATGCACGAACGCCGAAGGCGCTAAGATCATATGGAATTGGTGGACCAAAGCGCAAATCTGGATTCGTAAAGAACTACTGGCACGCAGGGAGAACTTCTCCCTTTCGACAGTTATTACAGAAATGCCAAACTACCCTCTTACGAGAAATCTATCTCAAGAGGCGCCCAAAACGCCTTTTCAAGATATACCAATTCATCTAAACAGCATCTCATTCAAACATGCTGGAGCACAAAATCCGGCAGATCTTGCTCGACTAATGGCGTATGGAGATTCTGCTCGTCTTCCAAAACTGCCACCAGATGTTGTCAATGTAATGACATGTGGTAGCGGACGACTAAGAGTCGCAGAAGCTTGTCAAGTTCTTGGCATCCCCGCTACTGAAGCTGCCGTCTTGGAATCTGGTTTAAATGATGATTTAAAGCCCTCTGCGGCTGGCACAGGTAGATACAGCATCATTGGGCTTTTCGTCCCTAAAGAAACACTTCGCCTGTGTTATTATGTCAGCACCCATACGCTCCAACTGCGGACGGGTAATGACGAGGTTTACCTTGAGACTCAGGTAGACGACATATGGACCTATTTAAAGGCACTAATGGAGCATCTCAAGCCTTTGCACGGTCCTCCAGGTCCTCCCTTCGCACCTTTTTGGGGAGGCCTGATGGGATTTGTATCCTACGAAGCTGGCTTAGACTCTATTAACATCGAACCATACTCCGTTAAGACAGATATGAATAGGCCCGACATTTGCTTCGCGTATATTACTCGAAGCGTTGTGTTTGACCATATCCTCAAAAAGATATATGTGCAGAGCATTCGTGGTAAAGATATGGAGTGGGTGGAAACAACCATCAAATTAATTAGCGAAGCCGTGCAATCTGAGACGAAAACAGAGCTAGCATGGGATCTCAGGATCTCAGCTATTCAAGTTCCGGAGTTAGATAGTATGCTCATTACCGAAGATGGAACCTACACCCGGATGGCTGTTGCTCAAGAATACCTCCAACGCTACCTAGACCAAACTACACAAAACTTTCCTCCCCGGGAGGAATATTGCGCAAAGATTCTTAAATGTCAAGAGTCGATCTCCGCTGGAGATTCTTACGAGCTATGTCTCACTGACCAAACCGTCATTCGGCTACCCCGAAGCCACCCTCGAGCCATGATACCGTGGAGCCTGTACCGAAAGCTAATGACCATTAACCCTGCGCCATTTGGCGCCTACATCCGTATGGGCCAAGATGGGCACGGCTTCCAAGTAGTGAGTAGTAGCCCTGAAAGATTCATCTCTTGGGATCGAAATGGGAGTTGCCAGTGTCGTCCGATCAAAGGCACCGTCAAAAAGGGCCCTGGTGTCACCCGCGAAGACGCAGAAATGATACTTAGTACGTCAAAGGAGCGAGCGGAAAATCTGATGATTGTAGACCTTGTACGACACCAGCTCCATGGCGTCTATGGTGCCGGGAATATCCAGGTAAAGCAATTGATGGAGGTCGAAGAGTATGAGACTGTCTATCAGCTTGTTTCAGTAATCGAAGGCAGCCCACCGGGAATTCAAAAGGCGCGGACACCTGAAGAGTGGGAGGAACCCCCGGACTACATTTCGCAGAAAAAGCGGCCAGGGAAGTCTGGCATTGATGTCTTCGCTGCCTCCCTCCCCCCGGGGTCCATGACCGGAGCACCCAAAAAGCGATCGTGTGAGATTCTCCAAGACATTGAAGGAAATCAGCCTCGTGGAATCTATGCGGGTGTGCTTGGATACCTTGATGTCGGTGGAGGCGGGGATTTCTCTGTCGTCATTAGAACAATGGTCAGATGGGAAGATGAGGTCGAGGTCGTCCAATTATCTGACAGTTTGACAAAAGAGTATGAGATTTGGCGTATTGGTGCTGGAGGAGCAATTACAGCACAAAGTACACTAAAGGGGGAATACGAAGAGATGATTGTGAAACTCGAGAGCACGATGCGGACATTTACCTCCTGACCTATTTTATGTCCGGTTGTTTCGGGAGGAAACAATTACTATTTGAAGCGGTAAGTGGGAATGGACTAATTACGCACGAGATTGTAATCGAGGAAGTCTGGCAGCTGAGCAGCTGTTCTAATCCCTAGGTCAGGACTCAGCGTAACATTTATATTTATTACTTCAATATGCCTGGTGTGGATTCAACAGCCACAGGCGCCTGCATAGGAGTCCTGAGTTTCTTTGATATTCCGCGATAGAGCTAGAGGGCCTTGCCCAGTCCATTTTCTGACTTCAAGTCTACATTTTGATACCTGCTTCTATCGATATATATACATGTCTCTATCATAATGAATTGAATCAACTGATAGATTCGGTGGTCGCTGCTCTCGTAAAACCGGTAAATTGTTGGCCTGTTCGACTCCTCTCCTACAATTATACCCCTTCCTTTATTTCCAATGGCATTTAGGACCAAGCATAGGTAAAATTTTAGAAAGGCTATGCCGAGAAATACAGTAGAATTGAATATGGAAAATTTCAGTAGCCCTTAGAGACGATATTGACGCTATCGAACATCTGCAGAGGACCTCTACGCTTACTCAAATCGTCCACAGACAATTGCAGAGGCTATTCGAACCAGCTATTGATTGCAAACCTACTCAGATAAGAAAGAGAATAATTCACGTACCTTTGGTGATGTTTCCTCCGTGAATATCCACTGGCTCCCTGAGGAGTATTTTTAGATAAGTTAAAGGCAAGAATAAAAGGCTAGGCTGGTTTAAATTTTAATAGCAAAGCTAATGAAACTAGACCGTTTAGGTAAAAAAACTAGTTGAAATAAGGAAATGCGAAATCGTCAAATGATTTTATTGTGCTTCTTGTTAGAGAGTTACAAATGATAAATTTACTAAGTCCTAGGTTATGGACTACGCGCCATTAAGTCTGAATCAAGAGCGCGGCTGGTCATACTTTTGGTGCCAGCTAATTTCGGAGTCGTTATCCCAGCAAGTGCTGCCTCACAAACACTGTCCAGAAAATGAATATCACCCTTTTTGTTTAACGGATAATCTGAGCAATAATGCTTACAACCTGAAATCTTGTTAAGAATGCAGAGGCTAGCCAAGAAATGTCACGCTGTAATGGAAATCTGGCAGATATCCAGGAGGGAAGAACGCCGGTGCGATGCAAAATGCTAGCGTACAGAATACTGAGTGCCTGTCACGTTCTAAGAACGCTCTTCTGGTCACCAAGACGTACGGGACTTCAGCTCCACCCAAAAACTTCTGCAACACTTAGAAAGCTCAGTCGCGTCCCACCAATCGCAATGAAAATTCCAACAATATCGACAATGAGCAGTACGACGGCGCCGGCCATGAATCTTGGACTGAAGATTCTATAGAGCATTAGATGACGTCTGAGCCAACCGGCCCACATCGTTGTGGCAAGGTTGATGATAGCATAAAATAATAAATGCGTTGCCATTGCTTTTGCAACATCGCCAAGCAATCCCTTCTTTTTCGGTGGTTGCTTCCATAGGACAACTGCCGGGACCGCAATAGTACAGAGGATTTGTGCACCAAAAGTATTTAGCGCTACAAGGAGAGGTGACCATGGATATTTGATCGACCTGAGTGGAATGAATGCGCTTTCCCATTGGATGGATGAAAGAGTTGCTTGATGGCCGGTTTTAAAGAAATGAAATGAACCCAGCAACCCAAGGACCACGGGACCCACTGGTGTATCAGAGAGCTTGTTGGTGTCCACAATTTCAAACAGAGAGAAGATCTGCCAACCAAGAAGACCGATAGCCCCGCCGCCCATGGGCTTCTGAACTAAGACAATGGCGAGGAGCCACATAGTGATCAAGAGGCCATAGCGTGAACCATGAACATTGGCGTAGCCTAGGATTGTGATTGATGAGCTACCGCCTTCGGAGACTACCTGCCGCGATGGATCCTCGTCATCTTCGGCACGCGATTTCGATTTCGTCTCAATGCTGAGCAAAGGCGCGGCCCATGAAAACGTAGAGTATCCAGCTGCAAGAGCTATGGCGAAGACGATTTGTGCCACGATGATTTTGATAGTCTTGAGTGTGCCGCCATGTCCCTTGAACCAATCACCATCGTCTGCGGCATCCATCGTCCAGAAAGCAGCACTCAAGAGCAACCCAGTCCGAAGAGCAAAATCAATCCACAAAACCGCAGAACCTTGGTACGAACGTGTCCCTTTGTAGTAAGAGCGAATGATATTCGGGAGTGTGAATGCCATGAGAAATGGAATTGTCAACTGCCACATTGCTGAGGTCGATGACGTAGCTGAAGAATAGTATGTCGATTTGCAGAAGGGCATCTGTTCTTCCCGACAGAGGCGAGATAGAGAAGAAATGCGATTAAGGGTGATGAACAGAATCGAGTGGTAGCAACCGAGTGCTTTATCGATGAGGTTGGTTTGCCGGAAGGAAGATAGTAGCATAAGGAGACCAAATGTGCACAGAAAATGCAGCAGAATTTCGTCCTCCCAGATCGTAAAAGAGTTTGAGGCGAACCCTGCGGACAAAAAAATGGTAAATATCACGCTCACCCAACCCCAGATTGTTTTCGGTAGGGGAGAGACGAGCCTCCGGCGAATGTGCCAGAACGCAGAAAACATCCCTGCCCCGCCTCCTACGGCTGTGCAAAAGACCAAGGTGTGTTCTAGAGGAAAAGAGGGAATCCCGAACCCTAGGATTGCACCACTTAAAGCACCTAAAATTGTGCCAATCATGCTCCTCAAAAGGAGTACGGGTGTTAGTTCGGTCCTGTCTCCCTCCAGCCCGCGAGCGTACACTACAAGAATGACAAGGGAAATGGCTAAAATTTCAATCCCATGGATCATGCTTGTTATATCAAATCTGGCCCACAAAGCGCGGCAAATGCTCAGAGTTTCGACTTGATAGGCCGAGAACAATGAGAAGACCTCCAGCCAGTGCTTCCGAGAAGGCTTTTTAGTTTGTGCAATGAAATCCCAAGCCTCGCTAGCGGCTGCCCATAAGGAAAGCGAGCTTGATCTGGCATTGTTGTCCAATCCTCGAGCGAGAGCATACTCATGTTGGTAACGGTGAATCTGAGCGGCCGCCAATCGATTTACTGCCGCCAAATTCTCGTAATCCCCCCCACTTGTACCTACAAAGGCCTCTTCAATAGGAGCGCCCAGATTGTTGAATGGGATAGGCATGCCCAATAAGAGCGACAGAGTAGGAACAAGATCAATTTGAGCTACGGGTCTTTCTTTTGCGGTATTCGGGGGTTTCTGATATGTAGGCGAAGTACGACCAAAAAAGTTCCTCTTAGAATACATCCATAGAGCTGCTTGAATTTCATCGTCGGACTCCCCACCATGGTCACCTTTTGCATCCATTCCATGATCTCCCATAACAACAAGCAATGTCGTTTCGTCGAGAAGCTCAATCATCTGACGGAAGACTTCGTCCATTTGTTTTAACTTTGCTGTCATTACGGGGTGATCCGGTCCGTATCTGTGACCGGCGTGATCAACTCCGAGATAATGTCCAAATATCACGTCCCATTTACTGGTGTTGGATGGGTGTAATAAGGGAAAGATATGCTCAGTGACTCCATTGTCCACAGTATGCAAGTCCCAAACGTTGAAAGAATCATAGGCTCTTGTGAGATTCGGTTCAAAGTAGCCTGGAAAAAGGGCATGCCAAGTATCATCTCCTAGGTGTACAATTCTCCTGCTGGCATTCCGTAATTGAGCAACCAGATTATCCTCATCTATAGCAGTTCCGGCAAAATTGGAACCAGCATCAATGAATGTGGGTAGGGTTCCAGTTGTTAGACCTTTTAGCCTCTGCAAGGTCGTTGTCGGGGGATCTGCGATGAAAGGTAGGAGGAAGGCATTATTCGGATGCTGTATGGCTGTCTCATAGAATATGGGGATGGACTCGTGGAAGTGGTGAGGCCTGTCATTGCTGTTTATAGGTTGAAAAGGGACTGTAAAATCGTAACGAAGCGCGTCGACAATGATAACAATAGCTTTCTCAAAAGATTTAGGATGCCAGCAACCCCTATCGGGTGATCCAGGCTCGTATGCATGCGTGAGAGCGGCTGGGGGCATAGAACACTGGGATTTTTGTTCTAATACTAGCCTCGTGAGCAGGAAACCGCTTGTAAACAGATAGATGCCGAGCAAATGGAGTAGACTGGAGTTTATTAGCGGAATAGACACAATTAGCTGGCATAAGTTTTACAAAATCCAAGAGAAGAAGGCTATTAATAGGCCGTGTGAAGCCTTGAAGCGAAGCTCTCCTTGCTTGTTAGATGCCTTTGCGTCTGCGGTTCTGCTCCTCAGTCCCTGAGCTTCCTCTTTCTCCTTTTCAGCTTTGGCCTTCGCAAAGGCGGCTGCCAGGCCCTCGTACGACGGCAAAGACTTGCCATCATCCATTGGGAGAACTTTGTCACAGAGAAAACATGTGTGCGCGTATTACAGTCAAAATCGAGCGCGACTGGTGAAGTACAACATTTGACCAGGAGGGAGCGGCAATACTTCGGTGTGTTTTCAATCGCTAAAGAAGCTTAAGGGCTCGTTCGGTTGCAAAAGCGTCAGATTGAATCACAGAAGGAACGCGTTCCTTCCCGATTTGACACGCGTCTGTGGCTCTATGGGCGTGCAATCTAAAGCCTTCAGATTCAAATGAGGAGCTTCGAGCTCCCGATTTAAACTGACGCCAAAACCTCAGTTCAGATCTTATACGCCTAGTTTAAGCGTATTTTTTTGGCGGTAAAAGGAACATCAAAATGCTTATGGCAGGGTTCTAATTCTAAGAGATTTGACTGAACGATCGTATCAGAATTAGATTGAATCAGAGTCTGAAGGCTCCGGAGCCAATCTGATCTAAGACCTGTCTCGGAGAGAACTGAGTTGAAAAGGCCTTTGGAATATTCTAACTGAACGTTCTCGAAGCTTTATAATTCAATTGCATCAAGTGGGCACAGAATAATAATTAGATGGTTTGCACTGGATTCCTCGGCTGCAGCCAGGCAGTAAAGGGTATCATACATTAATGAATAAAAGCTATATAAGAGGTTATAACCTCTATGGAGAAGATCTAGAGTACCATTGCCTTTCCAGAATGGAATTCTAGCATCCTCCGAGAATATACAATTAGGCTAGCGCCGTAAACCCGACCGTTCTGACCACAGCGGTGGATCAGCTTATGGTAACGGGTAAGAATTGAAGTGCTGAAAGAAAAGACACTCAGCGCTACTATACAAGTCGTCACAAGAATAACAGGTGGTCATAGCCAAGTGGCGTAGAACGAAGGGTAAAACGGTGAGGTGTGTTGGTGGTTTTGGTAAGGTGCTGAATCAAACAAAGTATTGGGGTCTCGAGATCTATGACCATCTCTGATCCTTCTCTTTGAGTCCTCCAATACGATCCAGGTCGAGAGACTGGAAACGGTCTGAAGCGTCCTTTTGGTACGGTGGAAGATCCTCCTGCAAAGGCTCCAACCCAACACTATGCTCACCAACACGAACAACGACCACTCTCCCTGACTGTCTCTTGCCAGACTCATCCACCTCCTCAGGGAATGTGATGCGAATCTCGGGAATCGGGCTTGGCGGGGGACTGCACGAGTTTGCAATAAGGTTCTGCTTCTCCTGGAAGACGTAGATGGATTCCGATCCTTTCCCACGGGGAGAAGCGGTAATCGTTAAACGACGGTGATTGGACGATTTCGACTGCCTCTTCTCGTTGTAGAGGGGAAGCTCTGCTTCTTTTCTCCCTTTGCGAATGCTGCGCACGAAAAATAAAGCACCAATGAGCAGTAAGCCGACGATGATGATCACCAGCAGAGCGATCAGAAGGGACACCATAGTTGGATTAAGTGATTCTGCGCTATCGTCGCGCACAACGAGGAGCTGGATGGTTTTCATATCGAAAGGAATGTGGTCACAAATGGCGTTGTGTGGTCGTGAATAAGCGTTTCGATATGGTTTGGGTCAAGAAAGTTTTTGGATAACTTTAGAGTCTGACTGAAGATGCAGCACTGGTTAGTATATGAGCGAGAGTATCTCAGATACGCGCATTGTTGACATTGTTTAACATCTCGAGTATGAGACATTGGCTGGACGGAATGCGTGGAGACCCGCGGATCTCACCTTTTTATGTACGAACACGCAATCGATGCGGAAGGACCGCGACTAGTAAATATTCAAAAGGAGCGGACCGCAAGGCAAAACAGCTGAAAGAGTGAAGCTGTTGCTGCGAAAGAATGAGCGTGGGAAGATGCGAGGAGGGAGCAAGGTGATGAGAGGACAGGTAAGGAAGGGGAGGAGCGACGGCCAAAAGTCGTTATTTTGGAACTGGGCACGCTCGGGCCGTTGGAGGGGGCCAAAAATGAAGAAATTAGCGCCAGATGCGAAATGAAATGGGCACCAACCACCAACCAAGTGACACGCCCTGTTTACGCGCTGCCACTCCCACAAGGAAGACAATAATAAAAGGTAGGGAGCGCCGCGGGAATGCATTCTGTTCATACGCTGGGGGGCCTGAAGGCAGGCAGTGTAACAACGGTGCTGCGAGAACCTAGGTAGGCCGGATGCCGGCCTGTCGAGAAGAGTACCTTAGTAAGCGCTGGAAGAATGCTCGATTAAGAACGGCAGGCTGAGCCGGGGCTGAATTAGGCAAATTCAGGAGAGCTGGACTTCTCATGAGCTTCTATGAGAGGGGGAACAGAGACTTATATATGCAATCATGCAATAATAGTTTGCTTTAAGCTTATCGAGTCTGATGCATTTCGCGTTTGGCTATCAGCGTGGGCGTTTTGGCTGCGACGAACTACGCGCCGAAGTTTTCTACGGCTTCTCCAATCTCCGCCATGGCATGATGCCAGTAGACCGTCTCATTTGTCCTTAAACCTTCATTTTGTGATCCGTCATCATCTGACGACGCGGAAAGGCTGATTTCTTTTAGTTACCAAGAAAGAAATCTCTTGAGTAAGCCTCATGTATTGTCTGACCGGTGAATCTAGACCTGTGAGTGACCATGTCACTCAAAACGGAAGCGTTGTACAAGCAGGCCGAGATTACTGAGTGATTGTCCTTTAGCAGCTCATGAGATCAAGTGCTTGGCAGGCCAGTGAAGCTCTGCGAGACCGGAAAATCGCCTACAGTCGGACATTTCTTCCGCATTGCTTTTCCACCTCGAAAATATTAGCAGCCAATAACGTCGTTTGACTGACCAAAAAGACATCGCATTTCTCCGATATCTGCCCGTAGTATTCTAATGCCTAGCTGCAATGCTCCACAGAACCCATCATGTGACCCTGGTGGACAGACTGACTAAACGGAGAGAAAACAAACGTTTAAAAGAAGTACAAGCCCGTCATTGCAAAGTGTGGTGCAACGGCATCGGCTCAACCCGATCGAAGAGCGGTGTACATGGCAAGAAAGTCAGGCTCTTTTAGGACTTGAGATTTAGCCTTGATCCAGTGGAAGTTGAGGCAGAGCCCTATGTGGTTGCTTCCTTCGGAGCTGGGAGTGGTATGTCTGGTAGGAAGAGTCGGTTGATGCTCATCAGAAGTGACAGCGCATCGTCACGGAATTGGGAAAATGAAGCTCAGTATTTCTAGCTTCCGCTCCTTGTGCGCGCGCTGGACTTGTCCTTTGGCGTATCTATAGCCTCAAAATGTGGAAACATGAAATGCTGAGTTGCTGCGATATGAAATGATTTATTGTTGTACTACACAACCGCCGTCCATGGAATGCAAATGACTCTTTCTTGAACATGACCTAGAGCAAGCGTAGTTTCTGAACACGTACTAGACAATGGGGCCTCTGGGTCTCTTGGTCTCTTTTATTGAGGCTGGGGGTGGCTTGAAAGGCTGCACGTGGCCCTCATGCATAGAGAGAGGGAGACAGAGAGCGGTTAGTTGTACTAAGAGCAGGGGAGGGAGCAGAGCAAACATGGAGCAGGGTAACAAGTCAAACACAGAGACTCGACGGCGTCAAGGGAAGCGCGTACCAGGCTAGAGCATGGAAGTTCTGATCCGGAGACAGACGAGAAAGTGAAGCAGGAAAGCAGCAGCCTCCACCCGAAGGCTGGATAGCGTGCGTCTTGTGAAACCTTTACCTTGAAGCACATAAGGAGTGCCGCTGCAACGCTAGGGCACCACTGCATCTCTACCACTGTCTCAAGCTCACCCATCGCATCGAAGACAGATTGCTGGTGCGCCTTGATCAGCCCGAATTGCGGAAACCAGCACTGTGAGGCTAAAGTCACACCCCCGGTCGACCGTTCTGGGCAGTACGCGAAGAAGAGAGCGCGAGGAGCAACGAAGTCGAGGCGGTCAGCCAGAGCCAGTAACGACGGAGCACGCTGCATCAGTTCCAACGCGCCTTGCAGAGAGGGCAGCCTTCTGGGCGACAAAAGACGACTTGAGGTTTAAGCAAAGCCCACCTAATTACTAAGGGAAAGCTCCGACCTCTAGCGCTTCCGCAGCGTCGATCCTCCAGGCTGGGCGCAGGGAACTTGGAACCTTCGACGGTGGCTTCTTTAGAGCCTAGCAGTCGATAGGGTTGACACGAAACCACACCCAACGCTCACTATTCCCTCCGCCAGCCCTCTATACACTAGAATTCCCCCTCCGCCGCGGTCGCCTGCCGTGTATGAGCCGCCCTCTGCTCGCGGCCTGCCTCGTCTAGCAACGCGCCATTCCGCAATTCTCCAGGCTGCCTCCCTTGCATCGAGCGCTGCTCCCAGACACCCTCATCTGCTCTCCCCGGGCGTGAATCACACACTGATGCGTTCCCCGACCAGCGCGCGACAGTACCGCTTCGAGTTTAGCATGCACAGTGGTTGACAACCTCACTGCTCGTCGAAATTACACACATTCAAGGGGTGCGCTTGCCACGACCCACCATATCAAATCCCAGCGCCTACGCTGTCTCCCGGCGAGGGAACTTTCCTACTTCTTCCTCTGCCTCCATCTGTTGTATATTCTCTGTCCTTTCTCTTCTATTCCGCCCATATCATCATTTCAACTTTTGGTGAGTCTGCCAAGGCTGTCTTCCACCGGAGCACTCTGCGCTGCCTCGCGGACTTCTGCTGACGCCTGGGGTATCTCAGCTCAACACTCATACATAGCCATCCTCGACGCCCAAGCCCTACTCGCCTTACCATCGCATCCGCCTTCAAAATCCGACTACCCGCGCTGTAAACGCTTGAAGATTCTACGACCTCTCTGATCATTGTAATATGGAATCAGGTGTAGTAGGCCGAAATTTAGTCACAATGTCGAACAATGTGGGTAAAATGCCATGACCGTGGCTGCATGCTCCTCAAGTGTTAAATAATCTGACATGCCTCCAGACTAGATCTTCTCGCATAGTCGATTATGGCGGGGTCCCAGTCAATAGTGGGGAAAATGAACGACCTTCCCATTCGTCCTTAGGCCAAAGCTTCGGAAATACTACCAAGGGCTGGGGAGGGAGCATATGGAACAACTCTCCTCTAGGCTCTGGGTTCAGCTCTGCGGCGCGGGAATCCTCAAGGTCTCGTGGTAAGTGTGAAACTGCCCATCCCTAATCAAAGACTAACCGTCGTGCTCTCCAGAGAGTGGTGCATATCTTAATACACCCATGGATTCGGTTGAGGGAAAGACTGGATCGGGGTCTCTTGTGGCCTCGTCTGAATCCGATTCCTGGAACATTCAACGTTCACCGTGGGGCCCAGCGGACACTAGTGCCTCTACTATTCCACACGCAAGGAGTTCTGGAGTATCACCGGCTCGACAGCGTACCGCTACTCAACCGCAGCCTTCTCAGCCATATGTTGACCCACTTCAGCCTTCAGCCTCTTACTTTGCCGTACCTCGTAACCCCGCTCTGAACCAAAGTGCGGTTCCAAAGCCAGCAACGAAGCCACTCCTTGACCCGACCACTGTTAACTTCTCTTCCTCGCGCCAGATTGAGCCTATAGCAAATGGATTTGGCGCCTTTAATCGCTTTGGGGATTCAGAAGGCCCAATGCAGCGGTCGGGGGATCCTGCTGTCAACTCTTGGAATGACAGTGGATCGTTGCACTCTCCAACCGATGACAGGCGCAGCATTGCTGCCTCTGAATACTTTGGCGCGTCGAGCGCAGCGCCCTCCCGGAGTGGTAGCTTACCCCCGTCACGTCACGGAGCAGAACCTCTACAATTTGCTCCAAGTTCCGATAATTATACTAGATTTGTACAGCCTTCTTCTCGTGGTCACAACTCATCGTTTTCGTCTCAACCGAATGGGAGAGCATATCAGGAGCGGAGTGGATCGATACAAAGCGACACAATCTCAATGTTCGGGCGGTTGAGCATCGATAACGACCCAGAACAGGCTATGACACTACACAAACCTTCAGTTAGTGTCAACGGACTTCCCGCTCAATATACCCCCTCTGCGCTCGACTCGGGTTTCCCTCGCGACGCACACTCAGATGTTTCACAGAATTTAATTCGGTCGGAAGAAGTTGCTTACACTAGCGGAGGGACTTTCACTCCAGATGGCTATCCAAATGGTCAGTTCGGTGACCATGCTGCTGCTCAACTGCGCGCATTTCAATTCGACAACCGCAATGCCATTACCCCCAACGGAAGTGGGATTCGTCCAAGTCCTTTTTACTCTGCTACTGCAACTCCACCTATCTATGACCATCTATATCCGTCTAGGACCGACCAAGCCCCTCGTGTCTTATCAAATGGTAACATCGCAGTTGTTGAGCGAAAGCTTCGAGGTTTGCAGCAGGTGCAACAAGTCCAGCAAGTACAACAAGAACAGCAAAATTTCATGAACCCTCAGCACTTTCAGCCTCAGCAATTCCAGCAAATGTTGGCAACAAATCAATTCAGAGGGCCATACAGCCCTTATCAGTACGGTGTACCAAATGGGATCCCTGTGAATGGGCTTACTCCTGGAATCCCACTGCCAGCTATGCCTGGAATGATGCCCTTGATCGAACCACCTAAGGCTCCTCGCGACCATGATACTGGCGAAGGAATCCGCAGTGTTCTACTACAGGAGTTTAAGTCCAACAATAAGACAAGCAGGCGCTACGAACTCAAGGTAAATATAAAGAGCTCATTATCTCGAAATGTACGAGTGCTAACGTCTTTTAGGATATATACGACCATATTGTTGAGTTTAGCGGGGACCAGCATGGGTCTCGTTTCATTCAGCAAAAACTGGAAACAGCTAACAGCGATGAGAAAGAGCGTGTGTTCAAGGAGTTACAGTCTGAATCATTACAACTGATGCAAGATGTATTCGGTAATTATGTTATCCAAAAGTTCTTCGAACATGGGGACCAGAACCAAAAGAGAATCCTCGCAAGCCGAATGAAAGGGCAAGTGTTAAATTTGTCTTTGCAAATGTATGGTTGCAGAGTCGTACAGAAGGTAAGCAGATTGTAATATTGCGCGAGGACTGTGCTAAGACCCGCTAGGCACTAGAGCATATCTTGACCGACCAACAAGCGTCCTTAGTAAAAGAACTAGAACGGGATGTGCTCAAATGTGTGAAAGACCAGAACGGGAACCATGTTATCCAAAAGGCTATTGAGCGAGTGCCAGCTGAGCACATTCAGTTCATTATTCAGGCTTTCTATACTAATGTTGGGGTGCTCGCAACGCACCCTTACGGCTGCCGCGTCATTCAACGCATGCTCGAGCACTGCCAGGAACCGGCACGAAGTTCTATCCTTCAGGAGCTCCACGCAGAAGGGCCTAAGCTCATATCAGATCAGTACGGCAATTATGTAACGCAGCATGTCATTGAGCATGGCAACCCACAGGACCGGGCCAAAATTATATCGTTAGTTAAGGCTCAGCTCTTGCAATTCTCGAAGCACAAATTTGCGAGCAATGTTGTGGAGAAATGCCTGGTTTTTGGCACGGATGAACAACGGCGTGAGATCATGATGAAAGTAGTGGAGAGGAATGAACGTGGAGAAAGCACTTTAATGATGCTTATCAAAGATGGCTACGGCAATTATGTTATCCGTAAGTCATATACTATCGTACAACTTGTGCAACCTAGGCCCTTTCTAACAGCCCTCATAGAGAAGCTTTTGGATACACTCAGCGCCCCCGACTATGCTCAATTTCTTGAGTATCTTCAGCCGGAAATGATCAAAGCCAAGCGGATTATTTCTGGGAAACAGGTACTGTCTGTATGTGACGATTTATGCTCGTTTTATTATTCGAGAGATGCTAACTGGCAACTTAGGTTGAGAAAAAGATGCATAGATTTGAACGGTTCGATATTGTCCCAGATATGGCCCAACGCAACTCTATCAGCTCCGTGGCGATGAGCACGGATGTTTCGGCGGCAGCGACTCCTCTTACAAGTGATGCTCAGAGCCCTCAGAGCAGCTCGTTGCCTAGCACGAACACCAGCGCGGTGGATGAGCCTGTACACAATAGCGCTAGCAAAGGCTACTCTCCGCCACATGTGGTTGGCATTACAAATGCTTCGTAACACGTTCATAGCGTGAATTCGATGATGCATGACGATATCGGCGTCGGTGTTTTTCAGACGGGATTTGTTCTATACCTCCATACTTTCGTCTTTATGTCTTAATTGGGCGATTCTCACTCCGGACGGGAACGGCGAAAAAAAGGATGCACAAAAAGTCATTTAATATGATTTATATGGTTGGGGTCCGACTTAAGTTGTTCTTCTCTTCAGGCTTTTTTCTTCTTCTAGGATACCACTTCTTGTCGGATATATGAAGGAAATTTCGGTGTCAGTCTCTGTTCTTTTTTCACTGTAATATTTTTCTCGCAAAGCTTTCGGCGGTTGCATTTGATCGGAGCTGGATGTTATATCTTCATGGCTGGACGCATTGCGACCTTTCGCTCTGCAAGTTTCTAGCTGGAATTATTAGCTCAACTGTATGGCGCTAGCAATTTTTGTGACGAGTTCTGAGGTCTTCGAAAGGTAGAATTCAATGATAGACGCCCGTGAATGCGGTTCTGTTTCATACTTTAAACGTCCTACCCCTACGCCCTATTAAACTTAATTTATCAGCGATAGTGCTTGTAATGGTCCAAACCCTGATAGAATCTATCTGATCAGTGAGGAAGAAAGCGGGCCTCAATAGATCCTCGGGGTAATTGGAAATGTTCAGTTTTCATAGGCCCGTTTCACTTGTTTTATTTAAACTTCTGATATATTACGGTATCAAATTTTCATGCCTCATCACCTTCATGAGGCTGCGAGTTTATAGAGACATGAAGCCAATAAAATGTCAGTACCACGCCTGACATTCCTCTACCCAATCTTTTATCGGCCCATAAGAGCTACTCAAGCAGCGTCCCGACGCGTATCTATACCCAATAACCCAAAACCCATTCAACCGCGACGAAGATTCAGCACTGGTACCCGACAACACCAAGGAACGAAACCGCAGCGTTATGGCACTGCACACGAGCCTCCACCGCATCTAAGTGGCAGTAAGGCGGCAGTGCCACGCGATGACACAGTTTCTAAATCGCAGGAGAGCCGCCCTGACACTGAGCCTGCGAAAGAGAACCCACCTACTACAGTCCCACCTAATGAGATTCCTGAAAGGCCTTCCGAACCTTCATTACCCCAAGACGCTATTCCTCGACCTAAGGTGCCAGATGCAGCAGAATCGTCACCCCCATCTCCCGCACCAAATCCTCCACGAGCGGCTGAATCAAAACCGTCGGAGACAGTACTCCATATGCCATCCCCAGCAGAAGAAGAGAAGAAGAAACCACCACACCTCCAGACTCCACCTTATGTGCACCATTTTGACACATACAGTTTAGTTAAGGACCTGGAGACAAGCGGATTTTCCCAGGACCAGGCTGTTACGATTATGAAAGCCGTACGGGGCATACTGACTATCAATATGGAACTGGCGCGAGATGGGTTGGTGAGCAAGAGTAATGTAGAAAATGTAAGGGCATACTCTTGCTTAATGCTAGTACGCTTTGCTCCTTTGTATTTCGTGGTGCTGATGAATTCTCTCTAAATCTAGGAAACTTACCTCTTCCGTGCCGCCTGCAGCGAGCTCCGCACGGAGATCTCGAACAATCGCAAAGGTGAGACCGAAAAGCTACATACAGAGCGCAACCAATTGCAACACGAAGTCGACATCTTGAATCAGCGGTTGGCACAGGAGAGCCTAGCGCTAAAGGATGAACTGAAAGGCATGTTTGATGATCGCAAAATGGCAGTACGAATGGAGCAGCGGAGCATGGAAAGCAAGGCATGCAGTCACGTTGGATATTTAAATTGAGCCCTGCTGATACCTTCGCAGATCCAAGAGCTCAACTACAAGATTACCGTGGCGCTCAATTCCGACGCTCGCAGCGAAATTGAGGGATTGCGCTGGGTTTTGACTCGTCGTGCTGCAATCGCCATTGCGATTTCAGCTGTGATGATACTATCTACTTTGAGGTATAACAGCTATATGACAAAGACACAGGACCATGAGCGGAAGAATGCTAGTAAAGAGCTTAACGCCACTGAGATTAAGGGTAATGGGGCAGCAAACGGGAAATCGACCCTAGGAGCTGGAGGCAGCATTAGAGTTCCAAGATCCGGGGCTAGGAGCGAACACTCTCTTGGTGGCGAGCTACTGACTTCTGAGGGCGGCGTGTCGCTGGGTTAAAAGTACAGCGATATAGGATAGTAGAGTGTAAATCTCCTGTGAGATAGATCGACTTGATCAGTTCAAGAAAGTTAGATGGGCTAGTTTATTGTACAAAACAGCTCTCCGATGACCTTATTTTTGAAGATATTTGGCTGAAGTGTTCTTTACTAGGCTACAATAAGTAGAATAGTTTAAGAGAACTCGTTCAAAATTAAATGGTTATAGTATTCTCTTAAATCACAACTTGTGCTTCTTCTCTCCACTAGCTAGTTTCCTAAACTCTTCTTGTGGAATTCCCGCCACGAACCTTTCCAAACCTCCAAACACCTCTTCTACACCTTGCCTATCCAAGATATCCCGCTCAGGTTTCCTAATCAATGCCTTAATCTTCACCATACTGTCACTGTTCAAGTGGTTTCCAAGTCGATCATCTACCTCCGTCAAAACCTCGGCAAGGAACTTCTCGCTGTCTTTTCCTGTGTCGAAGACCTTGTTAACAAAGCCAACATGCACAAGTTCCTCGCATGTAATTCGTTTGCTCATAATTAGAGCCTCGTTCGCTTTGCTAATCCCCAGACGTTGTACGAACCCTCTGCTAGCATTGCCCTCGGCGACAAGGCCAAGTGAAGAGAAGGGAGTCAAGAGGTAGGCGTGGGGTGCGGCGTATATGAAGTCGGAGAACGCAATTAGCGCAGCAGATGCGCCGACTGCGGGGCCGTTGAGGGCTGTGACGAGGATCTTAGGGTGCGTATAGAAGGCATGAGTGATATGTAAGTTGTTGGAGACGAAATTCTTGAGCCAAAAGCGGCGGAGGTCCTCGTTTTGGGGAGCAGCGTCTCCGATAGAGACGTCAGCACCGCTGCAACCAAGGGATAATTATCAGTACTTAATCATAAAAGGAGATAGAATAGAGAGGTATGCAAAAAGACGAAGAAGAAAGGAAGTATTACGCAGAGAAGAACCTGCCCTTACCAGTGAGAACAGTCACATATATGTCATCACGGCCGGCGACTTCATGCATGCACATGGCCAGTCGGTAGTAAAGGTCTGAGGTAAGAGCATTGAGTTTCTTTGGCTGATTCAAGGTAATGATGGCGACCTTGCCGCGATACTCAATGGTAATAGCTTCTTCTACAGACATGATGGGCGGGGCAGGCTTATGCAGTCAATTGAAGCGAGAAGGTGACGTGGTATACCAATTGATGGGTGAGTGAAGGATAGTGGCGGGATGATTAATTCTAAGAGCTAAGAGATGTATATAACAGTTGGAGGGTTACATGTTGACGTAAGAGGTAAGCTCAGCCTCTGCACTCCAGATCTACTTCACGCATGAATTAAATCTGTGGAACCGAGGCTCCTGTAACTTTATCAGCCCTCTATCCACTATCTATCTCCGGACAATCGCCGACTTCAATCTAACCATTCCAATTTCTCTCGAACCATTTCATCAGGAACCTTGGAACTTCCCTATAACAAGCATTAGTCGCCTCAAGGAGACCGTACCCAAACGCTGAAGAAGACTGCTACACCACACTACTCCGCGCATTGAGGGCTGTCAACCTTGCAGAATGGGCGGGCCGAACCTAGAGATCTTTAAGGTACTTTTTCTTCATAAGCGGCCATCACCTTGCAACCTCACGAAAAGCTTTCTAACATAGTCCAGTTTGGCATGTACATCCTATTTCCTATCGGAGTTATGTACTACTTCGGGACAAACTTAGATGGAAGGTTCTCGGTTCCCGATTTTTGGCCCAAGGAAGGACAAACTCATAGAATACCTTATGAGAAAGATGAGATGCTGAGCGAAATAGAACGGTTGAGGGCGCGGAGATTAGCCCTGAGGGCGAAGCGGTTAGAAGAGGAGGCGCGATCTCGGGGACGGCAACAGCCAGATGAGCATTAGCTTTGCATTCGGGAAGCAGTTATCAATCTCATCGACGCTTGTGCATGAATGGGTGGAGTTCGGACGCATTCTTGGTAGACGGGGCAACGCAATCACGCCAGCATCGATGAATTCATAATTGCGGCCAGACTTGGGATAGAGAAGCGGGCTGTATGATTGAGATTCTTCTTGTACGAAAGGCTTGCATGGTCGGCGTTCGTGGGTATAATATCATCGTTTGGTTATTTGAAGATTTCTATTTGTACACTAAGCTACCTTTTGTATTTTATGTACAGTCATGCTATGATTCTACTCTGCAGTTCCGACCACAGAGCGTCGTCTATGCTTCCTTGGGCAATGTTCATGTATACACCTTGAACTCCTGAGATTTCCTGTAGCTCCTCCAGGAAGCGACCGAGACGTTTAGCCACCTCCTCTTCCTCCAACTCAACCTTCATGTTTCCAGTGGGATCCCATATTATATCCGTTTCGCTAATCTCCAAGCCCAGCGAGCTTGCAAGTGCTTGTGCGGTTGCTTTGGTTTCATTTGTTTCCGTAAAGACAACAACCTTCCCCTCGCTATTCTCAATGACATCTAACGCGCCTGCCTCCAATACCTCTTCTAGAACCTCTTCAACACCAACTCCGTCCTTCTCCCGAAATACAATCCTCCCTTTCTTTTCAAAAAGATATGTCGTGGGAGTTACGCTGCCCTCATGCTCCTTGATTAGAAGCCGAATATCTGCCAAGGTCCGAAGCTTGTTGTCCGTCTGGCAGTCAATAACCGTAGCAACGGCAGGTGGAAGCATGGCTTCAACGACGACAGACTCGAGTGCCGCACCAGATGCCGAGATACCCTGACCTCTTGCAATCGCGCTTTCTATCAATGACTTTGGGACGCCGGCTTTTTTGGCTGTGCTAATTGCTAGAGCTAGTCGTGGATTTATATTTGGATCCGGCCCAAAGACTACAGTGAACCTAATGTTAGCTTTATAGCATACTTTAAAGTAAGGAGATGTACTTTTCGAGGCAGTGGAAATCTCATGTGAGAAGATGGAGCGCTGCTTATTCTTAGCGGCATCGTTCTTGCCCTTGTCGTGTTTTATAGTCGACCATTTGTTGTGGCCTGACTGTAATGATGCGGATGTCGACAGAAATCTGCATCTTCGACAGGCACTGCAGATGTAGGGGTCTGAGAACCGAGTTCTCGCCAGTAGGCGTCGAGGTGCTGCAGACATTGAATGCTAGACACCAGCTTGGTGGACGAATTCAAAGGTGTGTGGCTTGGCGCAGATCAACATCTCCTGCGCGGAGGTGCCCTCAGACCGCCGCACTACAGCCCACCTATTAACATCAAGACTGATTTTCAGCATGTCCAGGGCACTACTACATCGATCACCTTCCCTCGGAATTCAATCCCCATAAAATCCCCCTACGATGGCTGCGCGGGAGCAAAACCCCATCAACGGGGACGTCTCAAACCCCGAACTCGACATCCCTAAACTACATTCTCTTCCCTCAGAGCAGCAAGACCTATACCTTTTAACGTTTACTTCCGACCTTGCTCGCTATGTATGTTCTCTGGATGCTGATGGAGCTTCCGCCCACCAGATTTATGTCAAGAAGGAGCTGTTTCAGATTGTCAACCTGTCTTCCCCCGCTCCAACCCGAGTTATACGCAACAACCTTGGGCGGGCTTTCGCCAGCATATTTGAAAAGGGGGATAGAAAGCTGCTTTTTGAATCTACGAATGAGCTGGTGGCCATTTTGAATGTTACAGGCAAGACGGATAAAGATATCAAAACAAAGCATGCTGCGGCACACTGTCTTGGGGCCATCTTTGAAACTGCAGGAGACAGCGCCATTAGTTTATCAACCTTGGCTTCTGCAGCATTGCTACGTCTACTAAAGCTTGCTCAAAACCATGCCGGGTTTCGGGCATCCATTTTTAAGGCCTTAGGCAAGGTCTTCAAAGGAATTGGCGGCTCTGCTGATGAAACCGCGGCAAGAGACGCTTGGAAACAAGCTAGGTCCGCTGCGTCTAGCGATAGGTCGCTTCTAGCCCAAGCCGCAGCTTGCTGGTGTCTTGAGCAAATTGTTCAAAGAACCCCCTACTTCGACAATTCCAACGATTTTGAGAAGCTTCAGAACGCAATATGGAAGGCGATCGACAGTGGATCCGCAACTGTGAGACATGCCGCAGCTGGATGTCTAAGCGCTGTCCTAGTCAAGTGCTATTCTGATTCAACAATCCGAGAACCTGTTCCAAAATTGAAAAAGCCGAAAAAGCCTAGCAAAAAGCACTCTCAGATTGAAGGAGACGAGGATGTCGTCGAGAGACCTGGATCGCCAGCACCTCAGAAGTCTGATACTCAGCTCATTTTTAGTATACAGGATTTATTCAAACAGCTATCTTTTCACTACTGTCGTCCTGCTACAAGCAATCGCGCTCGAGCCGGAATTGCTGTTTGTTATATGAAGACATTGAAGGGGCTCGGTGAAAATGTCGTAGAGAGAAAGTATGGGGATATTGCGCGGCACCTATTCAATGACCTTCTGAGCTATCCCAACACCGTCAACAATCGGTATCGTCTCCTAAGTACCCGCGAATATGTTCGGGTAATCCTTGAACACGTCATAGGCAGAGATATGCTGGGCGAAACTGGTCAATTGAATGCTGCGAAGTTTCTTGCCAATGATATTCTCAAGGATTATCCTCAGGTACTCAAAGAGAGGCCTGAGCCGTCGAAACAGGCTCTCACGGGTACGCTAAGTGCCCTTGCCTCTTTAATGACGAGCCTAGGCTCAGCCGTAAATACAATCGCAGAGACTTGTCGAGAAGGGCTCTTACAAGTACTTCAGCATCCAAGTTATACCGTTCAAGTTTATGCATCTTCGTGCCTGCGGTCTTTCGTTCTAGCTTGCCCACAACAGTTGTTGCCATCGGTTACGATTTGCATGAACAGCGTCAATCGAGAACTCGGTCTATTAGCAGGGCCGCGACAATCCCCTAGGAGGTGTGTTGGGTTTGCCAATGGTCTCTCAGCTGTCCTCAGTACTTCCACTGTGCAGCCACTTTATGGATCAGTCGACGTCAATTCTCGAGTGCTTTCGCAGGCTACTACACTACTCAAATCAAGTAGTAGTTCCGATTTACGCATTTCATCGACCCAAATCCAAGTGGCCTGGATCCTCATTGGGGGCCTCATGACCCTCGGCCCCAACTTTGTCAAAATACACCTCTCTCAGTTGTTGCTGCTCTGGAAGAACGCGTTGCCAAAACCACTGAACAAGGATAATATGGTGCAGCGCAATGTTCTTGAACTGAGCTTTCTGGCTCACGTAAGGGAATGTGCGCTTGGATCAATTCTGACCTTTCTAGAATTTAACAGCAGATTGCTTACCCTAGACGTTACTAAAAGGCTGGCCGCTATGCTTCAGAACACCACCTTGTTTTTGAATACACTGCCAAACAAGAAGACAACTGATGACATCTCCCAAAGGCTTTCGCCTGCGCTCCAGCTTCATGATTTTGATCTCATGGTACGAAGAAGAGTACTGCAGTGTTACTCAAAGCTTGTCAATCTTAGCCCTCCCGGTAGTAACGAAACTCTTCTCCAGACGAACTTACTTCCATTTGCGGTGTCTTCTTTTGCTGACCCTGCTAATTATGCTCCGAGTTCTCTAAGCACCGCTATTGCCAGCTCGGCTGGTACTTTTGACAGTATCTGGGAAGTCGGAGACAATTGCGGCTTTGGCGTTACTGGACTTGTCAGAGCTTTCGATGTCAAACCATTACCAGGAGAACATGATACAAGCTCCCACCACCATTGGGTAATGAAGGGTGGCTCAGAGGCTATCGTTGACCGTACAGTAAGTTCTTTGTCGTGGTAATCTTTTAGTTTCTCAGATGCGTACTTATTATGTCAGCTTCTCTCGCCCATATGCGGGGCACGCGAGCATGATTCTCTTACTCTGTACATAAACAATTCCGACGATTTCAATGATCTACCAGATCCCCCTTCCACCGAAGTGGTTAACGCTGCGATCAATCTGTTTGCAATCTGCTTGCCCCTGCAAACTCCCAAGGTCCAGGAAAGCATTCTCGAGCAGATTTCCTCATTTCTCTCGGCAAATAGTCTTCAACGTGACCCTGCACGGAAGGCCGCCATGATAATAAATATTGCCTTGGCGTTGCTTTCCGCGTTAAAAGTAGCGGTGAAAGAGACAAGGTCCGCATCTGGCGACCTGAAGGGCCCTGCGGTAGAGAAGGTCATGCAAGATCTTATACATGTATGTATCTCCTCGGATCGACCTATAGTCGCCATTCTCACTTTAGTATTAGGGATTCATTATGCACCCTGACTCCTACGTCCGGAATATTGCAGGTGAGGCTCTCGGACGCCTCTGCAGCAGCTCTGGTAATAGTTTCACTACCGCGGAAGTCAATTATCTCGTAGACCAGATAGTCTCAAACCGCGAACCGAATGCGCGCTCAGGCTGCGCTGTTGCCCTTGGATGCATCCATTCTCAATTAGGCGGCATGGCTGCTGGATACCATCTAAAGAATATTCTTGGTATATTAATGTCACTTGGCAACGATCCTCATCCAACTGTACACTTCTGGGCTCTGGAGAGTTTGTCTAGAGTTGCAGATTCTGCTGGTTTGACATTTTCTGGCTACGTCTCGAGCACACTTGGGATGCTTGCGCAATTGTATGTGGCCGATACTCACAACAATGAAAGTGGATCTTTAGCTTCTTCAAACCTCGAGGTTGATCTTCCCTCTCCAGCCGTCATCGCTCGTTGCATCGACAGCACTATCAACGTCCTTGGACCGGACCTTCAAGACATGACAAAAGCGCGGGACATGATTATGACCCTAATCCGCGAATTTCAAGTTGAAGAGAAGCTCGTCATGATTGAAAGTCTGAAGTGCCAGGAACATCTTTCCCTCTATGCCCCGGGACATATGGAATTCGCAGCATATGTCAGACAACTGCAGAAAGACATCGAAAGCGACTCAGCTCAGATCAGGGATATGGCAATTGATGGACTTCATAATCTCATGAGACGTGATGCGGAGGAGGTCATCCGGACTGCTGAGCCCGGTTTGGAAGACCAGCTGTGGTTGGTTTTCAACACAGTGTCTGAGCATGAGGTCTTGCGAAATATCATCCGTAATTGGCTTCATCAGACCGGGTTATCTAACACAGCTACATGGGTTCAAAGATGTCATACCGTACTTACTAAAACTATGCGCCGAACAGATCAGTCTACAACTGCCACAGAAAAGAAGCCCAAAGATGTCCCGGATTTGCAGGATGAAGAAGTTGCTGGGTTTGCAGCGTCATCATCGGGCCCAGGTGATGATACTGGCTCAATTCCGCAGTCCAGCCAAGAACTTTTGAAGTGGCAAGTACGCACATTTGCAATGGATTGTCTGAATGAACTCCTTAGAATGGTAAGCAGAGAAGCGGCTTCTAAGGACGATTCTCTCGCGGCGTTGGCCTTGCAGCAAAGGATCGCCGACGTCGTTCGAATTGCTTTCTCAGCATCTACGGCTAGTGTAGTGCAATTGCGAATTAGGGGGTTGAGAATAATCGACCAAGTACTGAAGGTACTGTAGTTGATGCACCGATCTCTTGAACCTTTCTAATTATTTCCATCTTAGATTTTCGGCAAGACACCAGATCCAGACTTTGCTGAGGCTTCACTACTTGAACAATACCAAGCCCAGATTGGCTCTGCCCTTACCCCGGCTTTCGCAGCAGATTCTTCTCCTGAGTTAGCTGCCGAGGCTGTCAATGTCTGTGCAACGTTTATTGCCACTGGTATCGTAACGGATGTCGATCGTATGGGGAGAATACTCAAACTTCTTGTTTCCGCCCTAGAAAACTTCTCTAGTAAGGCACCAAAAAACCGAATCCCTTCTATTTCTAATATAATGCAGATGATTCGGAGACAGCGTCGATCGGCGATTTGAAAGGTCTGGGCTCTAATGCCCAGGTGATGGTTAAGATGGCAGTGTTTTCGGCTTGGGCAGAACTTCAAATTGCCAGCGCAGAGCAGAAGTATCTTGTTGATGTTCTCAAACCACATATTGCAAGGCTTACACCTCTTTGGCTATCGTCATTGAGAGAGTACGCCCGCTTACGATTCGAACCGGATATCTCGACAACTTCCGGGCCCGCCTCGCTCTCGGGAAGTCTTGATACCATCTATGCAGCGTTGAATCGGGAGACTTTGCTTAAGGTACTTGTCAATTTCTGATATCTGAGGGAAACCGCTAACCTCTTCAAGTTCTACCAAGATTCATGGCTTAACCTCGTTGATGCAATTGCAAGCCTCATAGATGAGGATAGTGAATTCGTTTTTGACGCCCTTGACGGGAAAACCGAGCCCACAGAACCTGCCACAAACGGTGGCAAGCCAAGTGATATCAACTACCGTGATGAGCCTGTAGCCTTCTTTTTCGTGCTATTCGGGCTAGCCTTTGAAGCCCTGGTTGGCCGACCAGGAGATCTGCAGGCCTCAAAGGAGCAAATTTTAGAGATATTGCAAGCATTGAAGAAGATTCTACGACCCGCTGTATCTGGGTATGCGATTTATCAGGAGGTCGTTTTCTCTGAGACAATGGATCTGCTCGATCGACTGGTTTTAACAGAGGGCTTGGGTGTGCAGTCGGTCATTGTGAGAATCGTGAGGAATCTATGTCTTGGTCACCCGTCAGCCAGGAAGGGGCTAGAGTAAGCTTTACACGCCTTTCAATATTTATAAGATATTCATGAACTCACAGGGCGCCTGTGGGCGAAGAAAAGCTGTCCGAAGACATCGATCAGCTATTCGAGTTAACGAAAATAATTGTCTTGGTGTTGGCTCGACTTATTCCTAATTTAACGGAAAACAAATTACAGGGTAAGCTTCCACTAATTCCAAAAAAAAAACACCATCTTATCTGCATTTACTGACACTGTTTAGTCTACCACGATCTTTCCGAGGAAGCTGTTACCCTGCTCATTCTTTCCCTAGCCTCTCTGGTTGACGTAGCCGCTGTTTTCCCATCCATAATCAAAACCGACCTCCATGCCTGCATTCTTCACATTTTTGCAACTATACTCGGAACTGGCTCGTGCCAGGCAACACTAGTCCCTCAGTCACTACCAATCTTTAAACGCTTTGTAACAGGCCTTGCCCGCTCCTCTCCTCAGCATGCTATCGAAAGTAGCACGCAGCTCCGCGGCACCCTCACCCAGTTTCTCTCTACCCTTAAACACGCGCAGAAGCGCGAGTTCGAAACCGCGCTCGCTTGCGAGAAAAATACCATCCTTGTCTCTACTATCCTCCTCAGCTCCGCAGCCCCAGCTTTCGAAGCAGGCGATCCGTTATTGAAACGCTTCGTGGATGAGCTTTGCGAGTGCCTCGAAAACCGTATGACAAGTAAAGTGGCCGCCAGCTGCTGTCGTACTCTAATACTTCTTCCCAACAAGGGACCCGCCGAGTTGGCACTCGCAGTTCACCTTCTCCCACGCCTCCTCTCCTTTCTAGCTAACCCTTCTGACGTCGAGGGTCTGGACGAAAGCCGCACTGTCATCGCCCACGCCTTGGCGTCGCTCGTGCCCACTCTTCCACAGCTAGCACAGAAACTAACAGCCATGGGGCTAGTAGTCCCGACACTGTTGGCACGTGCAAGCAAGGAGGGGCCGGAGACTTACAAAGAGACGGCGGCGCGATTACTTGAACTCGCGAGCGCGGATCAATCGGCGTTTAGAGGAGTTGTGAGTGAGATGACAGCAGCGCAGAGAGCCTTCATGGAGAGTATAATCAAAGCCGGGGGTGTTGCACAGGAGAGGGGCCAGGATATGTACAGAAGAGATGAAGGAGGAGAGCCGAGTATTGCGTTGAAGATGAACTTTGGAAGATAAAGGGGAGATTCGGGTGGTTTGGTGACTTCCCGATTAATTAGTCGATCAATAGAAAAGTTAAGGTGTTGTGTTTAGAAACCCGGGGGTATGAAGGGCATAGTCATTACATGATGCTGGGTAAGTTTGGATTCTGGCTACCGCGCACTCCCTCTAAGCAATCGCCGAGAAACACCTTCCTAGACAGCCACTTAGAAATACTTCGGAATCGGATTTAGAATCGCCCACGAGTCATAGAGGCACAGCAATTCGTGTCTTAATCTCTATCATTTACAAGATTCCTCAATCAATCACAAAAAGCCAAAGTAGGTAAAGCAAAATACTCATTAAGAGCGCGCACTTTCATCGTCAAACTCAAAATTACGGCATTTGGACATCCCACAGCAAAGCAGGAAATCTAAACACCACAAATTTATCTAGCCCGCCGGAGAAACAGCCTTGTGAGCGGCCTTGCAGACCGCCTAAGGCTCGGCAAAATGGAAGTCATCCTGGCTTCAGCCCGTGAAAACAAACTACCATTATCTTGCCAAGCTGGATTCACAATTGGTTCGCGCCCGCAGATACGAATCTTCCCCGGGCTTATTCTGCCTGCTCTTAACCTCCTCCAGAGAGGCTGAACCCATGGATTTACAGCCCTCTTTTTGCTTAGGTTGACAAATGTCAATCATAGGAATGAGAGCACGGCATAGTACCAACTGTGCAGCTCCACGAAGTATCTCTAGTCCTAACTCTAATTCTCCGATGAGCACACAATGCTTCGCTCTCTTTTCCCAACTTAGTCCTAAGCTTCAGAGTTCTCCTCATGGCCGACCCACTGAGCGGGGCCGCCAGCATCATTACCGTCCTTGATCTGTCTGCCGAGGTATTAAAGTATCTTTACAGTGTGCAAAACGCATCAAAGGCATGCAAAAGGTTGCGGGACGAGGTCAGTCAAGTGGGTGGCCTGCTCAACACGTTAAAAAACTTGATCGACGCGGAAACATTCATAAATGATTCCTGGTCTGCTACGATCCGATCTTTAGATGAAGCAAACGGCCCCATTAAGCAACTCGAGCGGATTCTTGATAATCTTAAGAAAAAGCTCGAACGAAAAGCGTTTGCTACTGGATTGGAAAGGATTGCCAGATCCATTCAATGGCCGTTCACAGAACGAGAGGCGGAAAGATTACTCGATAAAGTGGAGCAATACAAATCACAACTTAGCCTCGCACTTGAGCATGATCACATCGCTCTATCAAAAGCAATTCGTCAAGATCTGCAAGCATTGAGCCAAACTCTGGATAATGGCGTACGTGATCTCCACGCGGAGATGAATGAGGGTAAAAGGGAAGTCATGAAGCTCCAGGCTCTCCAAGAAGGTAGGGTCTACCATTTCCCTACAATTAACTTCGAAGGACCGGCCCGAACTCATCAGCACCAGTTGGCAAGATTTGAAAGTCCGCTAACAGGGCCTTGGTATTAGACTCATCTTTTCGAGAAATCTTCTCGTGGCTCTCCACTCGAAATGTCTGGAATAAGCGGGATGACATTTACCAGATGCGAGAAGACGACACTGGGGATTGGTTCCTCAAGACGACGGAAGTTCAGCAGTGGCTTGCCGGTAATCACAAAACACTTTATTGCCCTGGAATACCCGGCGCTGGAAAAACTGTCCTGACGTCTCTTTTACTCAACCATTTGGAAGCTACTTTCAGTTCAGACGAAATTGGGATAGCCGGAATATTCTGTGACTACAAAGATCAGGATGCCCAAAGCATTCCTAACCTTTTTGGAAGTATACTGCAGCAACTCATTGAACGTCGGAATGACTGCTATGAATCGGCCAAAATCTTATATCACGGGCATGTTGAAGGAACACCACCCAACCCATCAAAGCTTGTAGAAGCCCTGAAATCGGAGTTCAGCCGTTTCATGAGGATCTACTTAGTTGTTGATGCACTCGACGAGTTCCATCCGGATATCCGGAAGACGCAACTGTTCGTTGAAAATTTACAAAACCTGGGAGGTAACATTTACCTCCTCATAACATCTCGGCCAATCCCCCATTTTTATCGAATATTTGAAGATGCTCCGCGAGTCGAGATTCGAGCCACTAGTTCCGATATTAGCCGGTTTATCAGTACTCAAATCACGGCGAATTTAATGCTGACAAGGATCCTTGGTGATGACGTGGACCTTCAAAATCGCGTCAAGGCTGTTGTTGTGGAGAAGGCTCAAGGAATGTAAGTCAGACGATCACACCACCTTCATAGACCCTAGTGGCTACTGTGGATCATTGTAGTAGCCAACGTATTCTTTCTCTTATACTATTTATTTGAGTTTGCTCTATAGCACAGAGGCTAATGATCGAAAGGTTTCTTCTCGCCAAGCTTCATTTGGAATCTCTTTCACAAAATCACAGCAAGTTCGAGCTCAAAGAAGCTCTTGGCCAACTTCCTGAAGAGCTCAATGGCACCTATGAAGAAGCCATATCTCGGATCGGAAACCAGTCAAAAAAAAGTGTTGCCTTGGCTACTTTTGTATTTTCTTGGGTAACCTGTGCTCGAGCACCGCTTCAAGTCGCACAGCTGCAATATGCCCTAGCCGTACAACTTGGTAACAACCGGATCGACAAAGATTGTCTCATTGACGAGGATATCTTGTTGTCAGTATGCGCAGGCCTCGTCGTCATCGATGATAAAAGTGAGATCGTACGCTTTGTCCACGAAACCACCCACCACTATTTCAATCAACACAAAAATCGCCTCCTTCCTAACGCTAATGCGGACATTGCTGCTGCCTGTCTGAGTTGCTTTCTATCAGATACTTCCATGTCTCCCCGCGGGAATAAAGCGTGTCACCAAGCCCATCAAGGCGAACAGTCACTATCCTTACCATCAACACTGCAAGATGCCCCTAGTTCTCGTGAGAGTAATTCAGCAGCATTCTTCGCATACGCCAACTTCCACACACTCTACCATATTCAAGCTGTCTCTGAAGATGCTGGCAAGGTACATGAACTGACCAAGGAGATATTTCGACGTGACGAGGTGCTTTTTCTATTCTCCCTGGCTGGATTTTCCTCGATGTACCACAGAGGGACCTCACATCAGGCCTCAAATATCGATAAGCTTTCTTTTGCAGCTGTGCTTGGCCTCTCAAATATAGTCGATTGGTTACTGGACGCAGGGGTTAACCCAGATCGTCAGGACAGTTTGGGCCAATATCCTTTATATGCCGCAGCAAGCCATCAACAGGATGTGGTAGTGGAAATGCTGCTGAAAAGGGGCGCCACGCCTGATGCACTATCCTTTGACTCCTCAAAAAATACTGCAAGCGAGCCAACGTTTTTGCCTCCGCTTAATGTCTTGCCATTTTGTCATACAGCATTGGAGAGTGCCATAGGCCATGGCCATTACTCCACTGCAATAATTTTACTCGGTGGAGGTGCCAGATTGTCGTCCAGGCTAGATTCGGACTTTCTTGCTTTAGAGGATTCTATCCATCCACTACTTCTAGCTGTGAACTCCCGAAATCCTTTCATGGTGCAATTTGTTCTTCGGGAAATCTTTGAAGGTGACACCCTCGGTATTGATGAATTAGAGTTCAAGGAAGCCCTACGAGTAGCTGTTGAGGGCGGCGTGCCTGAGACCATAGATATGCTTCTCTCTCATGGAGCAGATCCAAACGAAAGGAATGAGTACGGACAGTCTGTTATTGATATTGTACTTGCTTCTCCGTGGCAGAAATCGGATTCCACATGCGCAATGATTTGCCGCTCCCTAATCCAAAATGGCGCCAGCTTTAAAGGCATTTTTGGTCCAGGATGCCTCATACCTTTTCCAGCATGGTTTCCTTCTCGGAGAAAAGAGACCATTAAGGTTCTCATCGATAGCCAGAGAGGTTTGAATGACCTCTCTGACTGGCGGGACCAATTGTTCTTGCTATCGTTTCAAATGCTTGGTGACGACAACGAACATTCGACCAGAGCTTTTGAAAGATTTCTTGGAGAAAGACTCCTTGGAGAGCAATGGTTTCCAGAAAAATCCCAGCAGCAGGACCTTTTCCAGCTCCTCTTGGAGACAGCCATTGGCCTTGGATCTTACAAGGTTGTTGAGATACTCTTGGACCATGGCTGCGATCCCAATATCTTGAGTAGCGAAAGTGTACATCATCCCCTCCCTCTTTGCCGTGCGGCGCAAAAAGGCGATATTTCTCTCTGTACTCTACTCGTCAGTCGAGGTGCACAAGTCAATAAACCTTGCCCTAGGTACGGCAGTGCGCTTATAGCAGCATGCACCGGTAGGAGGAAAGCTGACTCGCCTCTTTCAGTGATTGAGCTTCTTCTTAACAAGGGAGCGGACCTAGAAGTGCAAATGCCAGGTGAAACCCCAAATTCCAATGCTCTAAAATTTGCAACTTTGTCTTCGTTCACACACAAGGAGAGTATTGAGAAGATGCGCTTGTTGCTAGAAAGAGGAGCTCAGATAAATGGTCCGTGTGGAGAGTATCGCACTCCTCTCATAGCAGCAGCAGCGTCCGATGATGTATATGCTAATTCCGTTATGCAATTCCTCCTCGACGCTGGTGCCGATGTCAATATTTGTGGCGGAGTGCACGGCAACGCTTTGCTAGCTGCAGCGAGGTCATCACAGTGCATTAAGAAAATGACGATGCTTTTGGATCATGGCGCAGCACTTGATAATCCTGGTGTTGGAGATAACGTCTTGGTGCTTCTTTCGAGATGCCCGAGATCAAATGCTGTCAAATGGCTTCTGCAACAGGAGGCCCACATACACGAATTGCGCAGCTATCTATCGGAAGCTCTAGTTGCAGCATCCAGCTCTGGCACAACAGAAACTATGTTGACTCTCCTGGACCATGGTGCGGACCCCAATGGCGAGGGCGAGTACGTTGGCCAGTGGGGTACTCCCGCCGTGGCAGCTGTTTCATGCGGCGGTGCCGATTATTTTGAAAAACTTAGGATCCTTATTCTGCACGGCGCGGATGTCAATGGTCCAGCTGGAGAACATGGAAGCATCTTGCAGCTCATTCTTGCAAACGATTCTGACAACTTCAATGAAATCCAGTTCTTGATTGAACACGGAGCAGACGTAAATACTCCTTCAGGCATGCATGGCACTGCTGTGGAGATTGCTATTCGGCACATGGTGGGCCAAGTGGATCCGGAGAAGCAGAAACGGTGGCAGGAGGTTATTCAGCTGTTGTTCAATAATGGAGCCTTGGCTAACGATACGACTCAAGAAGTATTTTATCAATGTCTTTCCAGAATGGAGTTTTGATGTTTTGGACAAAATTTGATATGTTATATTCAATTTCATACTTGTTCATTGGTAGAGCCGCCTTTGACTCCGGATACTGAATTTTAACTGTTTGCCAAATGACTACGCAAACGAACCCTTCTAAGCATGTTCCTGCACCATAAGAGAAAAAAAGGCATACAAATAACATGTTTTTATGTGGTTTTAAACTATTGGAGTTCTTCCTGACAGTTCGCTTATTGATGGCATGGAGTAGTGTGGTTGTCGGCATTGAGTATTGGGGCGTTCGGAGCAGATTTCGGCATAGATTTAGGAATTGCTTTATTGTATAGCGAGCCTTTTAAGGTCAGCTCACTCCTGGTCACGTCAACCAAAGGTGCTTGACTCGACGCTTTGGAAGGTATAAAAGTAGCTCTAAATCTCGCAAATTAATCCGAGCATTCAATCGATAGGGTCTCAAAATTCTTTCAGTAAAGCCTCACGAAACGGCCTCCAGCATACATCTCTAAAAAGCTTGCACCTATAATTTATCTAAATACTTAGAGTAGCAGAATTATGTCTACGTCTGCTGAATCATTGTGTTAGCCAGCAGGAAGACACTCCTCCGTATCTCCTCTCGCATAGTCAGCAGGTCAGACAAACAGTCCTGGGGGTCCAGCCAAGAGCCCCAATAAAACACCCACACAAGCGCTAGAAGAGAAGAGACAAACAGGTATGGCCTATATCCCAGGGACGTCTTGTTTTTTTAGAGATGTGTTAGATCCGCTAACCAACGAGGACCGCGCGAGAGTCGGGCAGACTTTTGGGAAGCTGCAGTCCATTACGCGTCATTGAGATAGTACGACCGTTGACTACATTTATTCTCATGCTGGCTTAGTTTGGAGTGGTTCGGAGTTTTGTTTGGGGGCTTAGGAGAATGAATGTATTGAAATGGTTGTTTGGCGGAGCACTGAATCGTGCCACGGCAGCGGAATAGAGGGAGGAATAGCGAACTGTAAACATTCCGGAAAAGTACATTCTTGCCGTAACAGTCCGACATGAAAGCATTTATGGTTGAAAAAATGTCATGTTGTCTGGGTTTATCGATCTGCTCAGTACGGAGCTTCCTCTTTGATAACTCTGAGGAAATTTGTATTTTTTAAAACATACCAAAGAGAACAACTGTGAACCGAAAGGGGGAAGAACTATTTCGTTCAGAAAACCAGGAAAGGAGTAAGACTTACAGAGCGAAATTCTGGAAGAGGAGATATTTCTAACTTCCGTCAGAACAACCTCAACTATTTTTTTTCCTAACGGAGTCGAAGTTGGCAAGCCAGTGAATTAAACAACAACATGCTGATTACATATCTTCTGGGATAGCTGGTGCGTTTCCAAAGGTCGTCCTCCAGTTGAAGAGGAGGGGAGGGGATGATTGGAGGACACAAGTTCAAGAAGTCCACACGCAGTCTTGGCGCTCGGTTGTCCTTTGAAACTAGGAACCATAAGTTACAATTCGAATATCTGAGAGTTCTGCACAGAGCTACATGCCTGTCTCCATATAATTCAGAATCTTTGATACAATGCCTTCAAGTCGGTCCTTTTTCCTGGAACTTCCAACTGAGTTGCGCCTCCAAATATACGATTTCGCTCTCTCCGACTCCGATGCCATCACCATAACCAGCGCCGCTGTCGCTGGCGACAACCCCACCGAGAAAGACTATGTACCACGCACCTCAATCCCAGGCCTTCCGCCGAACCACATCCCTCTCATCCGAAGCCACTACGACCCATCCCTCCTCTCCACCACCAATTCAGTAGCAGTACCCGTAGACCCTGTAGAATATGGAATACCGCGCAGCGCGCATCATCAGAAGAACTGTCTTCCTCATCCCACTCCTCTTGCGCTGCTCCAAACAAGCCACCAAATTCATGCCGAGCTAAGCTCGCACCTGCGCCTCCGCCGGCTTCATACCAGCCGTGGCGGCCTCTCTCTGTACCTGAGCTACCCGTACGGTCTGCTCGTCATCAAGGCGCTCTATCCCACCCTCCTCCGACAAGCTCGCTGCGTATATATCAGCGGCTACTACACTCTCAAGTCGCGGCTGGACCCGCACCTCCACCAGCTCACCTATTCATCCTCTACTTCCGCCTCGCCCTACAATGCCGGCAGCAGCTCGAGCAGCACCTCGCAAGGGCGTGGCCGCCTGCGCCTGCGTCTCCCGAGCCCGCAGCGCGTCCAGCAGCAGCTCCAACCACACTCCGCGACCACGACCAGCACCGCACACGCTGTGCTGGGCACGCTGGTACGGCGGATCCTGCCACCGACGCCGGCGCCGCTGTTCCGCAAGCTGGAAATGCGCATCTTCTACCCGGACGAGAGCACGTATAGCAGCGTGTGGGGCGACGAGCAGTCGCCGGTTGTCGAGGCGCTGCGGAATATCTGTGGCGGCAACATCGACATGGAGGTGTGGCGTGGGCGGCGGGGCTCTGGCGTGCTGCTGGTTGCGCGACCGAATCCGACCAGCAGGATTATTAGCACGATATGGAGGCGGTTGGGGGACTCGAGGGAGGAGAGTGAGGGGTTTGTGGTTGGCGGGATGTGGCCTGATGAATGAACGAACTAATGAATCTGATGCATGTGTTTGGAATACTGGTAGTTCTTTGGTTGGGGTTGAGTTAGAGTACTAATGGTTTAGAGGAGGGTATTTTAGAGTGCCATATCGCTAGCTTGGCTTGGTGTAGCCGTTGGATAATCTGTGATATCTGTTTATATTTATACGGGATTAGAAAGGTAGCGGCAGGAACCGCTCTCAAGAAGGTTGAACAAGGCGTTCCAATAAATGAAATTGGTTGAAGTCCAAACTGTAATGACCCTCTTTAAGATCATCTAAATGAGTAGAATGATAATTATTAGCCAAAATATAAGCATCAAAACTCTGACCTCCTTAACTCTACCTTAAACTTTTGTTCGATCACTGCGTATAAGAAATATCCTCAGAGGAACCTCTGGAGTGTTTGAATAGAAATAGTCTTGCAGAA
>Ga0307515_10002848_pt1 | contig 36820 bp, 47 predicted proteins | sample 17_EM_MG_FD_194513 | JGI IMG/M metagenome (GOLD analysis project Ga0307515, IMG submission 194513) | Populus trichocarpa ectomycorrhiza microbial communities from riparian zone in the Pacific Northwest, United States - 17_EM | ecosystem: Host-associated > Plants > Roots > Unclassified | place... | reverse complement strand
TCTCGTTGGTTACCACTGAACCTGACCCCCTACGGTTATGACCGACCCCCTCGCGCGCGCGGACTGGGGAAGGGGCAGTTTTGCTAGTTGCGTTGCTCCTGGAACAGATGGTTACGGCAAAACCTTGTCATCGCCACCCCTTATTCAGTATGGGGATAAACCAGCTCCGCCGAAGGAGAGATCGTTACGTGTAGTTTACACTCCCCTCTTACCATTAAGCACTTATGTACTTGGTTTTCGCGCGTAGGTATATATATATATATAATATATGTTGAAGAACCACTCACCTCCCTGCAGCCTTATCTGACAGGCGGGAGCGATAGACTCAAATTGACAATACCTGCCCGGCGGAATGGCCCACTCGGGACAGTCTGATAGAGTGTGTCCGAAACATTGATGAATCACTGCGAGCCGAACATCCCTCATCGAAAAAAGAAAAAGAAAAAAAACAGACGCAGACGGAGATGGTCGGACCTAAGTGACGGCCCCCCCCCCCCCTCTCAAATCGTCCAAAGCCTCCTCTTCTTCACCCTGTCGGCTTTGGCCCGATGCAGACAATAAGCGAGAGAGAGAACGAAACGAAGCGAACGGTCGTTCAATGGGGACATCACACGTAAACTCACCTGGATGTGATCTGCCGCCATCAAAAGATGACGAACGGGGGTGTATGCTCATGCCTTCCCTCCCCTTCAGATTACCTTTGTCCCTAAATTAGAGTTAAAAGTCCCCAATTTACCCTTGTTGCTGTTCCTCAGCTTGCCGCGATCCTCTGTTGATGTACCCCAATCTCTCTTGACGTGTACCGTCCCGGTCATCTGAGGTACGCCTAGTAAAACATCCGTCTTAAACGTCGCCCTTTTTTTGTATAGGTATCTATCTGTGTACAAATCCCAAGCCAAGTAACTAGTAAGTCTTCTTCTTCTCGTCCACAGACAATCCACCTGGACCCATGTTCACGAGCAGAATCAGTCCCCCGACAATCGCTGTAGATTTTTCAGACAATCAGTAAATCACCCGGACCACCGGACACGTTTGTGAATCTTACAAAGGGTCTGGAAGAAGTCGTATCTGCATGACGAGGAATGATCACACGTCAACAATTTCATTCCACGTAACCAACCAAATAAACCACACTCACTTCAAGAAATCGCGTTGAGGATGAGCAGAATGAACGCTCCACCAGTTGTTGGCGAACACATTGAACACGCTCAAGATGAGGACGAGGAAAGCAGCCGACCATTTGGCCTTGAACCCGATAGCGACCATACCACATGCAGCCAACCCGACGATCGACACAAATACTCGCCCGATGCTCCACTGTCCTTGGATGACAAATCCCAAAAAGAGGAAGATGAGCAGGACGCGGCCGGCAAGAAGGAAGCTGGCAATCAGATAAATCCATTAGAAATCCGTCCCTCTGATGTTGAATCTTGTCTCACTATTTCTTTCGGTCGTTCTCGCTGATGGTCGGAAGTCCGGCGAACGGAGTTCTGCGGGTGATCATAGAGTCACTGAAGACCATAAACAATCCACCAATGACACTCAAGTTGCGCAAGAAGAAATTGAGGTCGAAAATGAGTCCGTAACCGAATCCTTGGACGATGACAACACCGAGAAGTCCGCCAATAGCAAATTCGGTGTGTTTCTTCGTAATAACGGCACCAGAACCGGCAAGCATAGTCTGAATATCCGCAAAGTCATTCAAACCGTCCGTTAACATATTGCAAATCGGGTCGGGAAAGACGCACGGCGACGTTGATGAGCAGGAACATGTGTGAAAGCCCCCATGGAAAGTGACGATGTCTAGAAACGAGGACATGACCTTGAGAACGTGCGCGAAACCCATGCGGGCCGAGACTCACTTCTGCAAATACCACAACTGATCGCCCCACTGTGTGAGGATACGTATCGAGTCCTCAATGAACGTCACGACAATCAAGAAGCGTCCGACTGCGGGCAGGTGAGGCTTCAGAGGCTGCGCGTATATTTCGACGTTGTCCTCAATTTGTTTCCCGAGTTGGCGGACTTTTTCCAGAGGGTCATCTGGGTTTGCGGCACGGTAACCCGACGATGTCGGTCGGCTGTTTGACAATCCATGAGGGTCCGGTGAGTAGCCACTTCTACCAGCAGGGCGAGCAATGTTAATTCTGGACGTCATGTCGAGGGGGGGGGGGGAGTAAAGGTGACGGTCCGAAGGAAAACTCAAAGGTGGAAGGAGAAGTCAAGGGAGCGGATGTGGTGTCGAGCGCCTTCTCGACCGAAACAGCTGTAGACGTGGCGATTGCAAACTCACGTGTCCGGGATGCCTCATGGCGGGGTAACATGCCGCCCAAGATCGTCTATCGCCCACCGTTCATAACGCGTCATCTCCGGAACGACAAAAATCAACGCCGTGTATTAAGAGACTCAGTAGAATATAATCTGACACTAAAAACCAAGTATTTAAATAGGAAGGACGGTGTTGAAGACGACATCCCAGAGCTTGCCTGTGGTCAAGACGTTAGTTCGGTGAAGAGCACACGAAGATTCGCGTTGGAGACATACTTGTCACACCGAAGCCCAGTTCGTAGTTTTTGTAGTGGTGTGCAAGGTGATACTTCTTCACCTCCCTCAGGTAAGCGGGGAGTTTCGTGTGATGTAAAGCATAATGCGTGCAGTCGTAGAAGACGTCTGTGTGCCAGTGAGCAAACAACGCGATCGATTTAAGGGGCCACCCACAATACGTGAAAGCCCCCGCGATGATACAATTAGCCCACGAAGCCGGGAAGAGGAAATGACCCAGTTGCGTGAATGGATATGATAGCGCCGCGAAAAGGATGGGCGGCATCACCAATCGCAACCTGGATAAAGTTAGAGCTAACCAACGCAAAAAACTAAATCTCAACTCACGGGTCCATGGGGAGATAGTGATGAACACCGTGCATCAGGAAATGTACCATGAGGAACATGGGGTTATCCGGAAGGTAGTAATCGACGTGGAAGAGGAACCTGTGCATCGAATACTCGAGGAAAGTGAAGAAAAAGTTTCCAAAGATGTATAATGGGACTGCCTTCGCAATAGTGGTGGCCGATACCGAGGAAATGAGTGACAGAGGGAGAAGGGGATTCTCAGTAAACCCAGGCAGGGACTGCTCGAGTTGGACAGTCCCCCTGCAGAGGAGATATCCCGCAATCGGTAACCAGAACATGGGGACGATGTACCACTGGGTCTTGGTGAAAACCTGGAGTACGGGTCAATAAACCTCCAAGGTTTCAGTTTCAAAGCAGGCGCACCTCTAAGTAATCGGGGCCGAACAACCTGGCAGACTGCACGACATGGCGAGGTTGGTGGATCTGCTGAAGGTAGTACGCCTTCGAGAAGTTGGCGTAAAGGAATTGAGACAACAGAGGCTGCCTGAGATCCAAGAATAGGTTCTTCTCGTAATCCGTTGAGACGTCCGTTTCGTCAGGTTGGAAGTTGTCGGGTGCGACCCAGTTCTCATCAACAATACCAGCATCGGCTCCCAACCGTCCGATGAGGAACTCGTCGAGCATGTTATATGCAGAGTCGGAGTGATCGTGCTCAACGGAATCCTTCATGATTTCCCCGACGTCCTTTCCGGCATACTTGAGGATGAGGTCGTCACCTCCCGGATGATCTGGGAGGAACTGGGTCACGTCATAGACCTTTCCGTCGCGAGTGACCCAGCAGCTTTTGGGAGACGTGTGTTCCTCGACGTCCTCGGAGGCAAAAATACGAACACGTTTCGTGAGCGACATCGGCGGCGCGGCTGCGGTGAGGGAGAACGAAGGGATGTCGGTTGACCAACTCCGAACCTTATTTTTATTCGGCGTGGTGCGACTTGTACTTATGTAAGCCTAGTGACCTCGCTTCGTCTGGATTCGACCTACCAGGGTCTTCTACCAATTACCGCGTCGACGATCTCTCAGTCGTCCACTTCGCTGTCGAGCCGCTCTTGCTGACGACGGCATTAACGCCACTGTCACGTATACGCGTTCCCATTTCTCAAATAGCTCGCGTAGTGAATATAGAACAATTTTGCCAGACGCGAGAGATCAATCGAAAAATTCTCCCTCTTCTACCCACGACCTCTCACAGTCATGACCAAGTATATTCTTGTCTCTGGTGGTGTCATCAGCGGCATTGGGAAGGGTGTAATTGGTGCGATTCACCTACAGAGTCTCCAGCATGTCATCTTTGCTTCAACCCAAATCATGTCCCCCCTTCAGCTTCCTCTACCGGCCTTCTGCTCAAGATGACCGGTTTGAAGGTTACTGCCATCAAAATAGACCCCTATATGAACATAGATGCGGGAACCATACGGCCTCAGGAGCACGGTGGGATCAAGAAACGGCTTTTCCACTCTCCCCAATCCTGACATCGAGGTTTCGCAGGCGAGGTCTATGTCCTTAACGACGGCGGAGAGGTCGACTTGGACCTCGGAAACTACGAGCGATACCTAGATGTTACCCTCTCGCGCGATAACAACGTTACGACGGGAAAGATCTACAGACAGGTCATTGAAAAAGAGGTTCGTGTCGCCATCCCATATGAAATATTCGCCAGCGCCTTACGCTCTCACTAGCGCCGTGGAGACTACCTCGGCAAGACCGTGCAGGTGTGACTCTGTCTTAGTGTGAAGGGATGGGTCCAGCTAAAACGCCCACAAGATTGTGCCTCATGTCACGAACGCGATCCAAGACTGGATCGAGCGCGTTTCGAAAATCCCCGCTGACGAGACGGACGAGGAACCCGATGTCTGCATTATTGAGGTACCCACTTCCCGAAAAGTATCCTCCCCTTGTCGTTGATTGTTCGTTGAAGCTGGGCGGAACTGTTGGTGACATCGAATCTGCACCCTTCATCGAGGCCATGAGACAGTTCCAATTCCGTGTTGGTCCGGAGAACTTTGCACTCATCCACGTTTCCCTTGTCCCCGACATGCACGGAGAACAGAAAACAAAACCCACGCAGACGACCGTCCATGCTCTTAGAGGGCTCGGTCTGCTTCCTGACATTGTGAGTGTTCCCAATCCAACCTTGATTTTGAAGCGATCCCGCCAACTGCTTGCAAAGATCGCCTGTAGGTTACTTACTTCGGCGCCGCTAGAAACAGCGACCAAGAACAAGATTTCCATGTTCTGTCACGTACAACCCCAACAGGTCGTCGGAATTCATAACGTGTCCTCAGTGTACCACGTACCGCTGCTCTTACGGTCTCAAGGATTGATCGAGTTCCTCCACAAACGGCTCAACCTACAGGCTATCGAAATCCCCTCTAGCATGGTCACCAGGGGTGAAGGGATTGCCGAGAGGTGGAAGGAACTAACGAAACGGTCCGTCCGTCTCCTAATGGGTCCAGATTCATAGTCCTTACAGAATACCTGCAGACAAGAACGAGTCCTTGACGATGTTTCGATTGTCCTCGTGGGCAAGTACACCGACATGAGAGATTCGTACATGTCCGTGGTGAAGGCTCTTGAACACTCAGCCTTCCGTTGCAACAGGAAACTCATCCTCCAGGTTATGCCGTTTTTGGGGCTCAGCGTGACACATTGTTGACACATACAACAGTGGGTTGATGCCTCGAATCTTGAGCACGAGATGCAGGAGATCACTCCTGCCAAATACCACGAAGCATGGAAGACTGTCGTCGGAGCCGGGTGTGTTTTTACCTCATAGAAACGCTAACCGTCTGACGCAGCTGACTCTCCTGACAGGGGTATTCTCGTACCAGGGGGGTTCGGCCGGCGAGGGACGGAGGGCATGATGCTTGCCATTAAATGGGCACGGGAGCAGAGGATTCCCTTCCTTGGGATTTGTCTAGGTTTCCAGCTCGCTGTGATTGAATGGGCCAAGCATGTTTGTGGTCTTGCCGGTACGTCCCACACCCCACTGTTTGAAGGTTTCGAGGTCTCAATGGATGCGAACGGGGCACCCTTTTCATCCGGACCTTTCCTCCTTCCATACACTGTGGACCATCCTAACTCCATTTGGAATAACAATTCCAGGTGCCACCTCCGCCGAGTTCGACAATCGTGCAGACCACCCTGTCGTGATATTCATGCCCGAAATCTCCAAAACCCATATGGGGGGTACCATGCGGCTCGGCCTGCGCCCGACTGTGTTCGGCGCTTCCAGCGAGGAGTGGTCCAAGACTCGTGGGCTCTACGGCGGAGCTGAAAAGATCTGGGAGAGGCATCGCCATAGATACGAAGTTAACCCCGATTACATCGACCGCTTGAAGCAGAGCGGGTTGGAGTTTTTGGGTAAGGACGAAAAGGGGGAGAGAATGCAGTTCCTTGAACTTCGTGGTACGTCCCAATTTACACGTCTTCGTTGGTCATCGACACGCCTGAAATCTCACGCTCCACCTTTTGACAGACCACCCCTTCTTCGTTGGACTGCAAGCCCACCCCGAATTCTGCAGCCGACCTCTTAACCCGTCCCCTCCCTTCCTCGGCTTCATCGCTGCGGCTTCCGGTGAAGCTGTTTTGAAAGAACAGGTCGAAGCTCAGAAGACCTCTTTCAGACCGCCACACCCTGAGAACACTATGATCAGCGAACAGGCACTTCGAGACGGGGAACAGGTAAGGAAACATCGGGAGAACGTCCTGACCAATGGACCTGTCGACCCTGAATCCTCCTAAACAAAATGCCGGCGTCAACGTGTTTGCCATCTCCGATAAACTTACTGTGAAGGGGAAGTTATGGATATTTCACGAGCATGTTGTACTTGAGTTAGAGTCGTTTAACCAATGAGGTGTGCCTATTAAATGCATTAAGGCGGTAAAGTATACTGGCAGCATTACAATAGAGGTAATAACTTTTTTGGCCGGACCACCGGCCCTCTCTACGAAGATATCTAGACGGGGATCCTAAGCCCTCCGGTTTGCGAAACGCCGTGTTCGTTCCCGGTAGCTATCTTGTCCAGCCCTCTCCGGCTCATCGACACCTTCTGAAAACCGACGACCTCCAGGTCGATCTGAACGATTATTTCTACCCCACTCGTTTCCTCTATCCGTCCAACGAGGCGTGGTTCTCTTCATAGTGCTGCCAGGGTAAGGAGCGGGCCGCGAACCGAACTTGTGGCTCCTCTCCGTTGCAACGCCGAGTCGGGCCAGGAACGACTCGGAGATGTGTGGGGGTTCGGACAGTCCGAGGGCCCCAACCGTCCACTTCTTGAGTCCTTCAACAATGTCCCGTGGCTGGACACGCAGTCCGGAAGCTTTTCCGAGATAGTAACCGAGGTTAGATACCAAGGTCTCCTTGATCGCGCTTTCGTCTACCATCGCCAAGAGCTCCTGGACTTCTTGGTCAATGGAGTTCAGGGTAGTGAGGTAGGGTCGTTTGGCCTGGGTGTGGGTGTTGTGCTTGTCAACCTCCGTGGCGAGCTCCTCCGCTTGGGACGTCAACTCATCAACGGTGAGGGTTTTCAACGGGATACTGTTCATCTGCCAAGTGACGAAACCAGTCTCCCAAGGAAGGAGGACCAAGTCACCCCGTCCCTCTGTACCAGCACGGCCAGTTCGGCCAACGCGATGGACATAGACGTCGGCCGTGGGTGGTATACCGATCTGGATGACTCTTGTCACCCCTGGATAATCGACGCCTCGGGCAGAGACATCGCTGGTTACTAGAACAGATGCGCCAGTGTCGTCGGCCCTGAAAGCATTTGAAGCCCGGGTGCGCTGAGACTGGTTTATCTTGGAATGAAGTTCGTAGAACCGGGTTTTTTTGCCAGCTGGGAGGGTAGTCTTGGACGCCTCAGACAGAAGGCTGTGGAAGAGCTGCGTCATTTTGGTGGTCGGGAAGAAAATAACGGTCTTGGAGAGTTTGGGGTTGGTAAGCTGGTCGTGGGCAAGTAAACGAAGGACATAAGGGAGTTGGTCCCCAGGAGAAGGAAGGACAGTATGGTATTGGTGGACGTGAGCATGGACGGGAGAATCTTCCGTGACGCAGTTGATGAAGACGTGGTTCTGGTCCAAGACCTCGTGAGCGATCTGTTGGATAGCCTTGGAGACGGTGGCGGAGAACATAAACGTCTGTCGCTCCGGAGTCGGAGGCATCATCTTCACGATAGCTTCGATGTCCTCCCTGAAACCCATGTCCAGAAGTGTATCACCCTCATCAAGCACAACCTACAATCAATGAAGTGATCAGCTAAGCACCATCACGATTTGAGAACGGTTGCATACCAAAGACGTCTTTTTGAAGGCGTTCTTGACCGCCGGTTCGCTCATCAAGACGTCACGAAGGCGGCCCGGAGTGGCAACCACAATGTCGCGGCGTTTGGTCATCCAATCTCGCATCTGCCGGTGCTTGCTGGACCCTCCGATGAACAGCTGGACCCGAAAATCCCGTCGATGATAGGCTAGGTTCGATACTTCTTTCGCGATCTGAGTCGCCAACTCGCGTGTGGGACTAATAATCAAGACACCAGCGTTCTCCCTCGCGTAGTTGGACATCACCCTGTCCAAGGGGAACTTGTCTCTGGGAAGGCCTGAATCCACAAGTGCCTGCTCACCAACCGCCTTTAAGGTCTTGACGCGTTGTTCGATTGCCGGAATCACAAACGCCGCGGTTTTACCGGTACCGGTTCTTGCCTTGACGAGTAAATCTCGGGGAGGTGGCTGAGACTCATTGGAAGGAAGTTCTGGGTCGTAAGGGTCCGAAAGGCGAGGGAGGTAGTCGAAAACGGCCGCTTGTACGGGACTCATGTGTGTGAACTTGTACGGCGATTGCGTGACGGCTCTGAGCGTTTCCTTCGAGAGGATACCTTCCATGGACTCGAACGTACGCTTCTCGGCATTGGGGTCGACCTCCTTGTAGTGCCCAAAGCGCTGTTCAGTCCGGCCGCGGTGACGGGTCGCGGTTGAGGCGTGCCTAAACTGAAGTGCTGACAGACCTTCCAAACCGTCAGACAGCGCTGGATGATGTTTTGCAGTGAAAATACTCACATCTTTGGGTGGAGTGAGTGAAGCTACGAAAGGATGGGCTGTGAGTCGCTGAACTGAGGACAGTCCAGGACGACCATGACTGGAGGAAAACCATTCGATGGCCGTTTGCCAGCAAGGATGGTGGGAATTTGTTCCGTCCCTCCGAAGCGAAATTATAATCGACGCGTGTTTATTTGGTACAGTTACAGCTACAAATACTACGGCACATACACTTGGTCTAAACATCGTGAATATCAGAATCCTTCGATATCCTTTCTCCAGCCCTCCAACCCCCTCATCATTTCCCAAGGCGATGCTCCAGAACATGCCGCATTTACTGGGTCCATATTCCAATCCACGACTGCTTCTATCGCCACCAACAACCTCTTATCCTCCACCCTCGCCAACATTTTCCAGATACCGGTGATTACTGTGGAACGGTCGTATACAAAGATCACAGTTAATCTCTCGACACCGAGGAGGTCCAATATCCCGTGTACCACCAGTTCCTCCCTTTCGGGATCGTGCGTCGTTATCAGGGACACCCCCACGTACTTGACACACTTCATGCCCTCCACCGTTTCCACGAAGCTCTGTCCCAGAACCGGTAGGTTCACGTAGAGGTGTGTAACGGATTCTGCGAAAGCGCCGGGAGGGACATACCCGCCGTACAAAGTCGAGGTGTCGTTGTCCGTGTAGATAATGAGCTCCTTCGGCCGCGATTTGGTTCTGGTACACTCCATGATATCCGCACTGCAGACCAGCCGGTCGAGCCTGTCGCATCCATCGACGATCCGGAAGAGACACGAGCCTCGGCACACGATCGTGAGGTCACGGACGAGCGAACGGTGGTGTTTGTGGGGGTCGATGGGGGAGAAGTTGAAGAACCATTGGTAGAATCGTTGGGAGTTGTACCACTTGACTTGTATCGAATGGTAAAGTATTGGCTTTATAACGTTGTAGACCGCTTTGGAGACAAGGCAGAGGTTCAGAGCCGTCGCTTTCCGGCTCGCGGCCTCCTCTATGATGGAGATGATCGTTTCGGTGGGTAAGGGAGGAAATGGGTCACAGTGGTCGGTCATCGGGAAGTTGTCTTAGAGTGGGTTGGTAACTAATGGTTCCTAAATACTCTACCACAAGCCCACTGCTCAGACTAAAGGAATCAAGGATCATCACGGGACCAGTGGACTCAGGAGATCATCTGATGATTTTATTGGGCGACCGTATCTCCGGCTATGTTGCAACCCACGTCGGTTTGTAATCAGCGATCAACCATAGGCTGAAAGGAAAGTATACACACCGTTCGCCTTGTCTGCGGCGCGCAACTTGTCGGACTCCAGGACAAATCTATCCATCAACTTCTTGGGTAAAACCCAAACGACGAGCAAATGGATGAGGGTGGCGGACCCCCTCACGCTTGTCAAGAAGCACGTCCACATAACACTGTGAAACATGTTAAGTCGAATGCCGTTCTCTCGGGATGGGGGGAAAGGGTACCCGACAACAATTAGCCTGAAACGGTCCTCCTCAAGGTTGTGAGATATTCTCGGCTCCTTCACCAGGGCCCAAATCGCCAGCATAGACGTCATCGACAGTGACACGAGGACACCCATCGAACTTGCGTACAAGTCGTAGGCCATGTGCTCGAACAACGCCATCATATCGGGGCGTTCGGTGAGGACGATTTGAGCCTTTTGAATACAGAACCCGACAATAAGCGCGCTCCAGCACAACAACAGCGTGAGGAATGTGCCCAACAAAAACTCCAAGGAACCCCAGCGCAACCTCCCACAGGCGATATGGGTATTGCACAACTTCCACCGATTCTGGTACTTGTCGAATATACCGCCCTTCCGGGTGAATGGTACCCCAAGGACCGTCCCACCAATGACGCCACTGTAAAGGGCATCGACAAGGGTGCTCGATCCGTCACCAAGGGTACGAGTACGAATGTTCATGTAGCCGTAGATGGTCCAGAGAACCACCAGGAAGCAGTAACCCACGACAGTTAAGAATCGAATCAAAATGCTGGTGACGATAGGTTGTGCAGGTTGCCTCGCTGGGCCCGTTGTCGAAGAGAGTGAGGGGCGCCCAGCTTCCGGGTCTTCATACGGGGGTGGGGGGGCTTGTTCTTCCGGGTGTATGTTCTCTTCGGGAGCCACCTTCTTGCTGAAAGATTCCACGATTGATTCTGCGGGTTCGCTCATAGCCGGAGGAAAACCGACTGCGGGGATTTGTCCGTGGCGGGCTGACCAGAGAACGAGTTTACACGTCAGCCGCTTCATGATATCTAACGGGAGTTCTTACTCGTGAAGGTTGAAGAGAGGTTTTGATACGATTAGATCATCACGTCGCGCCGCGACCGAAGCCGATCGCTAGGCGCCTTGAGATATTCGGGGCGGACAGAGAACTACCCCCTGCAGAGGTGGTTGGGATATACGATTATAGAGAGCCAGTCAAGACACGAGTCACAGTCATGGAGCCTCAACCTTCTTCTCCCTCCTCACCCTCCCCTTCTTCTCCGGCCGCTCTTTCGCCTGCGAAGGGTCCTCGCCGGTCTGGACCTTGGCCGACCGGTCCTTCGTTTGCCTAAAACAGAGGAACTCGATACCAGTCGCCCGGCGAGTATCTGCCAACGTTTTCTTCACCACATCCAAACTACCTTGTAGATTCGAATCACCCGGCCGTCGTTGGTACGCCTGGGATATCTTGTTGTAAAGTTCTGTGAAGGTCTTATCGGCCGCAGGGCCGACATGCCGCGAGAGTGTTTGGTGCATGAATTCAATCTCTAGTGTCGCCTGTACGAACTAGAATTAGTATATGCCTCCCCGCATGGGGAAATTTACCCACTCGTAGCATCCCACCCATTCCGAACCTTCTCACTTGCCGGAAACACCCCAAGCACTCCTCCGCCAAATCGTCCACCAATGCGCCCAACGCCCTATCGAGCAAAGTTGGCGCTGCGCTGCTGACCTGGGCGTGTACTCCGACGAGGTATATCAGAGTGTCGAACATATACGGCCGGATTTCTAGCAAGGCGAGATCAGCCATGTCAAAAATCCCAATGGATCCTTCCCGAGACCTTTTGGTTGAGGTGTCTCGTACCAGTCCATCTCGCTGTCGAGAATACCACCCCGTACGATCGTAGTAATGACACTGGACTTGGGCTTGATGTAACTATCAAAGAGGGTTTTATCGAGTTCTTGGACGACTTTTCCGAGGGTCTAGGCAGGAGGTGTGTTAGCCTGGGTACCAAATTTTTACAACCCCTCGAACCTGGCGATCGTTGGCTAATGGGACGTTCAGTGACCCCTCCAGTTCGGTCATCATCCCCGGAACCAACTTGGTTGACAGGTAACCAAAATTCGAAACGACCAGAAGGATTCTGTTTTCCTGTCAGGGCGTGAGTGCATGATGGGTTTTTATTCCGGGGGCACTGACAGTTTCTGTCAGGTCAAGGAGTTCCAAGGGATTCGACCCAGGTGTTGTTCCCACGTCAATCACTGCAGCCTGATGTCCATGCGAGACGGAGGATTCTTCAGATGCCAGGTGGACAAGACCATCAAGGAAAGCGTAAACGGTCTCCAAGAATGCCTTCGTAATCCTCGATAGAAAATTTTGGCTGATAATGTGCTGCTTCAGCGGTTTGTGCGGGTTCAAGGCCGACGGAAGGTCCACCCCTCCGGCCAGCTTGAACGCGGCCGTCGTGAGGTGTCGTTGGAAAGTCTGTATCTCACCGAGATAAAAGGTAGTGGACGGTTCATTTGGGTTGCTCTTCCAGTTCTCTAGGTGGTAGAATATGTTGGCGTCTGCGCCGAGGGTCAGGGTGATTTGACGTTCAAGAGGGGAAATAAAACTTGACCTCTTTTCCACACCTGGATTAAAGACTCCTGGAACCCGCGACGCGCGCTCTCCAAAAAACCCTTGGTGTTGGCACTGACCTCACTAGAGATCTCCAGCGCGCCCACTTCGCTCATAGTCTCTTGCACCTCGCCGAGGATCTTGATGAGGAAATGGCCCATCGTGATAGAGTTTGACGCTTTGGGCAAGAAAGGTATACGATTTTCTGGACCGGTGGGGAAAGTAATCTCGACGTCACTGAACATGAAAAATTCCGCAATGAATGAGATGTACAGTTTTACGATATCCAACGCCATGATTCGACATTGAGCGGGGCTTCTTCTCGAGTTCGTTGTCTGCAGCATAATCAGCGAGTGTCATGTCGGACCCAAAAGCAACGACCCACTCTCTTATACTTCCCGTCGAGGAAGTTCTTCGCTACCCGCCAGAAGCTCGGTAATGACACAACCATAGCCTCCGAAACGTTCTTGACATATGTGACGATCACCTCCCAGAGTTCGTGGTTACCAGTAGTAGCTGGGTAGAGAGTCAATAAGGAGAAAATGCAGACAGCAGACCGTAATTACCTATGGTCGCTTCGCACTGTTTCGATTCCAGGACGGGAACACATATCCGCAATTCAGAGGCCAGCCGGTCGGTGAGATCATCCGGTCCAGAGATCCTAGGTGTAGTCCTACGGTAAACAGCTTCGAACGGTGAACATCAATGGACCAACGGTTGGAGAAAGACCGAGCTACCTTGCACGTTGGCCATGGCTGATGCCCGGATATCCTTCATACGCTTCATAATAAAAGCGTGTTGGCCGTCGAAGTATTTCCACATAGGGTCTTCGCTCGAACTGAGTTCTAACAATATCCTACGACACTATTGTGAGCTGGCGTCAAGTAGAACATAGCTGGGAATAACATACTCGATGGTTTTCTCATGTTCGTCAACCGTCCTTGAAGGGTCCTGGAGTTGAACCAGCAACAGATTTCGCATCTCTCCCATGACCTTTTCCACCGTTGACCACACTTTATCCAGTATCCGCTTCTGTTGCTCCGGAATCACAGAATCCTTGCCCGAAGCAATACCAACAGGCAGCAACTGTTCTGGCCGTGATTCCAACATGAACTTGCCCTTCTTATAGTCCCTCATCGCAGCATCGTGACGACCCTACTGACGTTATGACAAGTCTTATGGGAGAGGAGCGGGATATCTTACCGACTTGATCAACTCGACGAGGGAGCTCGGGAGATTGAAAAAGAACTTTGAGCGTTCAAAGACACCCAACGTCGTGACAAGCTTTTGTACTTTGGATGCGTTCTCTAGAACTGGCAAGAACACTTGGTCTGCCTTCTGAGCAGCCTCTGTGCGTAGTGTCAGCTTTCGTCGACTCCCCAAGAAACTAGTGAAAACTTGCTCTTGACTTCATCTCGCAACGGTCGTGAAGCGTATTCTGTTTGCGGAGATAAGAGGCCTTCCTTCATTTCAGCATAGAGTGCTACATGCGGATTCAGCAAATGCGGCATGAGATCAAGGATTACCTTCACCATCTGTATGAGCTTTCACAGCGACGAATCTGTCAAAGTTCTCTTCAACCAGCACTCGAATGGCTTCCGATCGTGCGTCAATGGAGGTCTGCAAGTTTCCCAGCCCGGCGTTCAAATCTTGGTACGTAGCGTTCGGGTGGACGGTCGACAGGAAGAGCTTTGGGTTGAATTGTTTTGAGGTTATCAAAACAGAAGCTCCTGGGAACCAGTGGTGAGTCTTCTGTTGCATAGTTAACAAAATGGACGGGGATGCCGACTTGTTTCTGAGTTCATGCCCCTCAGACTATACTAAATCAGCGCCAGAAGTTCTCGTAGCTAGTTTTTTCACGCACTCTGGTGTCCCTCCCAGGCATAACGGATCCACGGTATCACTATCTGAGATTACGGACCCTTCGAACGGTACCTCCAGTTCATGATCGATGTCTTCCCATTCCCTATAACCCGCCGTTCAGTTATTGCAAGTCTCCAGACACCAAAAGACACATACGTGGGTGCGAGGGTGGACAAGCCATAAGTTTTGAGGAGGGAGGCTTCGTCAATGTCGAAGTTGAGTTTACCCATTCAGAGGTGACGATCGATTCCGATCACTCAGACGGTCCTCCTTCGACCTCGTTCATTCACAAAGTGCACGATGCAGACGGGTCTCATCCAAAATGCGCACGACGACCTCGTTACAGACGCCGCGTATGATTTCTACGGGCTGCACCTCGCGACGTGTAGTCTCGACCAAAGGTCTCCATCTCGGCAACCTATGCTTTAGTTGTAATCTACAAACTCATACCCCACACCCAGGATCAAAGTCTGGAAACTGGACGAAACTACTGGAGAGTGGGCGCTCAAAGACGCTTGGAAGGTATTCGCTGGCTCCACACGACACAAAACACTGGGTCGCGGTGGCTAACATACGGCTTAGGCTCACGACGCGACCGTGTCTAAACTTTCATGGGCACACCCAGAATTCGGGTCGATCCTCGTGTCATCCTCGTTCGACCGGACAGTGAAGATTTGGGAACAGACATACTCCGAGCCAGAATCCCAGGCTAACGGCGCAAAGAGCCAAAATGCCTCACGGTGGATCGAACGAGCCGTGCTAGTGGACGCCAAGGGGACAGTCCGTTCAGTCGAGTTTGCACCTCATCACTTCGGTCTTAAGCTTGTCAGTGCCGAAAATTCTACGCCTCCATGTTATCTTATTTGACCTGTTCCAAGCTAGGCCACAATCTCTTCTGATAATTATCTGCGCGTTTACGAATGCCTAGAACAACCCGTCCTCACAACATGGCAACTCACAGAGGAGATCGATATACTATCCCTCCCGTCCATTCAGGGACCACTCTCCAACACCATCGCACTCGTCACTCCCACCCAGCCGTTTAACCATCTGGAAAACACGCCATCACTCCCAGCTCACTCATCACAGTCACAACAATCACTGACTAGGATTGGGCCCGGCCCGCATCGCGAGGCCGATGGCGGTTGGTGTATTTCTTGGTGCAAAGAGAGATACTGGGGAGAAATCCTCGCCGCGAGCGTTGGGGCCACAGGAACACTACACGTGCGTTGGCGGCTTGAGGATGCACCTTATTTGCCTGACGCCATCGCTTTGTCTATAGATTATCCAACTGTCCCCATCGCGAAGGCCTCTAAATCTGCTAACGCTCGACCCATATCCTTCACCCACAACTACCTCGTTTGATGAAGCGGGGAACGGTCCTTCACAAACCCGTTATGCCATCACTTCCGTTTCTTGGGCTCCTTCCTGCGGACGGTCTACCCACCTTATTGCCACTGGCAGCCGGGATGGTCACGTTAGGATATGGAGAGTGAAGCGTCCTGACGGAACTGGTGAAGAATCGAACGAAGGGAAATGGTCTGCACGGATTGCCGGTGACTTCGATGACCACAAGTGAGCGAAGTACTGTAACAAATCCATGGATGCAATCTGACACCCCCTCCTAGGTCATCAGTAGGGAGGGTTGAATGGAACGTTACAGGGTAAGTCCGCTGACACTGATTCTTGACACACACGAGTCTGACCTTGGTTAAAGGACCGTATTATGTTCCTCTGGGAACGATGGGCGAGTCAGGTTATGGAAGGCAACAATGGGTAACGTCTGGCGGGCTGCGGGCCACATTAGTGTCGAGCAAGCCGAGCAGGGAGACGCTGACGTTGACATGGAGGGAGATTCATGACCCGAACACCTGCTCAGTTCCGCCGTAATAGATACAATGCGTAATGGCTACAAGAGTTCTCTTCTACTACGATGCAAACGAGACCGGAAACATTGAACATGCGCGCAATACTAAAATTATACTAGGAAATGGATTAAGATGCAACATCGTTCATAAGATCCCAACCTTCTTCCTCCTCCACGATCGTGCTCTCCCTACGTTTCCCGTGCTTCTTTGAAGATTTGATAGGACGAAGCCGGGTAGGGCTCGCAGTTGTCGCCTGCAACAGCTGTGGGAAGTCAAGAGGGAAGGTTGACGGGGTTGGTGGGGGGAGAGTGGGGGTTGTTGCATGTGAACGCCTGTCGAGTTGATGTGAGTTCACATTTCGGACTATCAAAATACTGAGATATCACATGCACTGACCTTCCCAAATCGTTACTGCAGCAGACCGCCCAAAGATTACTCAGAACATCACCGGTTTGAGATAGGGGTATATCGACCGATTGCGTATATGCAAGGTAACAGACATTGTATAACAGCATCGCAAACGCAGTCGTAAACGACTCATTTGAGGAGTCGCCAGAAGAATTCTGTTCGGTAGGGGAGGTTGGGCGGGTAACTATGACCGGCGTCGCAGAGGCGGTCATCATTCTCGAGTGTAGGATCGACGAGTCGACAGGAGATTCTGGAGAAATAGATACGGAGGAACGAAGATCCTGCCCCGTCGGAATCGCATTGGCTGGTATCGGAGAAGACGTTGCCGAACCCGAGTATTCCGATGATAGATGGAGTGGGTGTTTCGTTGACCACCTGTGCAGCCCGTTCAGATATGAAGAGTCAGAGGCGCATATAGTGACCTACCTCGACCATCCACCCACGTCGGTTCCGGAACCAGCACCGATCATAGGTATGCCGACCCCGAGTCCGTTCCCCGACCATTGGATCTCAAACGGGAGTTTCACCCCGAGGTAAAACGACAATAAGTTGGTAAAATGGATCGTGTGCGTCACCGCAGCGTTGATATACTGAGCGGGGTACCCTGGGGACCGAGGTGGGCAAACGACGTTACCAGATGGGGGGAATACGGAACTTACGTCGCACATCGCCGGGCACAGGAAGGATCAACCCGCCAATTGACCACTCTCCTTTGGCACCCTTCATACCCCCGACAGCGGGTCTTCCACCCACTTGAACGACATCGAACACTTCTACGAGCTCCTGAATTAGACCCACTCGAGCCCTCGCAATTGTATCGGATAACGCAGTGAGCTGTTGAGAGTCTTTAGATATATTCGATTCAAGGGAAGTAGGCGGAGGCGGGGGTGCGTTCTGGGCGGGAGTTGTTCCGATGAACATCGACTTTGCTGTGGATAGTGTTACTCTACGTGAGCTGAGTGATCTCTGTAGTGCTTGAATCCGTTCCTGGGCTGAAGAGAAAGATGGTAAACAGCAGCCCCGAGTTATAGCAGTATATCGCACGTACTGGCTTCGTTCTTCTTTCTCAACTGGTTTAGTCCCTCAAGAATATCATCCACCGCCCGTTGCTGACGAACCACATCAGCCCTACGAAGGGTGCTCGGCCGTATGAAATCAAGAGCCCTGGATGCCCTAGTAATGTGTTCGTCTCGCTCCGAAGTCACAAATTGTATCTGTGTACGTTTATCTCGTAGGCTAAACGGAGATAATAAACATCCTCGAGCCACAGTTTACGACGACGAACTCACTGCTCCCGTACGCAAGTTACGCAGTAGAACTGACGTTGCTTTCTTTCGCAATTACTGCAGTTCATGGTGTCCTCCAGGACGAGGTGAGAGGAACTGGGAGAGGTTGGACAGGGTGTGTGAGCCTCCGCCTGCGATCACGGCCCATCTGGCTGATCGAGTTAAGCTGACGCATTCTCAATTCACTCGAAAGTCACGTGGGAACAATGGGTTACTTTCGTTTTTTGTTTGCTAGGTCTGTAATCGAAAGACAGACCCATCGGTGGTTGCCAAAAGCCATGGGGGAGAAAAGCACCATACAGAGGGGAATTTGATTACATTTACGGCTATCGGTACACAGAAAATTTGCCCTCGCAAAAGAAATAACATCAGAGGAGTCTTGAGTCGTAAAAGAAATTCAGCCTTAACACGCCGAAAGCATTCAAGCGGTTTCCGCCGCCTTCTCTTTCTCTTCCTTGGAGCCATGATCAAACGAAGCATCCTCGGCCTGTCTTTTAACCTCCTGAAGGGTCTTCTTTCCAACATCGCGCTTAATCTTCCAGGCAGCGAAGGTATGTCCTTGAGAGAACACGTCTTCGATCTCCTCCAGCGTCCTGCCGGCTGTCTCAGGGAAACAGAAGAACACATGGATAAACGCGGCAAAGTTGAAGGTCCCGAAGATGAAGTAGGTCTTCCATGCGATGTTGGAGAGACCAGGCGGGACAGCCCAAGCCAGCGCAAAGTTGAACATCCTGGTAGTGTATTTAGCCCTGACGTCGGTTGCAGAGAAAAAACAACCTACCAATTTGTGGCAGTGGAGAACGAGACCGCCTTGGCACGAACCCGCATCGGGAAAATCTCGGCGGGATAGGTCCAGGATACTGGTCCCATGGTGATGGCGAAAGAGCAGACGAAGAAGTACGAACAAACGATAACACCTTTGGTGATCGAATCGTGGCCGTCGATAACCCAGACACGTCCACCATCGACAACGCCCCATTCACCAAAACCACCCTGAAGTCCGCCGACGAGATACATCCAGAAGCCCATCATCAAGGTACCGATTAAGAGAAGCGGTCGGCGACCCCACTTATCGATGTAGATGATAGCAGGAACTGAGGGAAGCCGAGTTAAAGTGCTATGAAGAACGCTTATCGACAAGACTTACTTGTGAACGCCACGTTCAAGACATATTGTACAGAGGAGGCAATTAGATTTCCGCGGCGACCAGTCAGACCGGCACCTTGGAAGACGTAGACGATATAGTACCTAGCCGATTCAGAATTGTTAGAACACCTCGCGACGTAGTGCCCTACAACTTCGGGACTCACATCATGATATTCATTCCAGAAAGCTGACTCCACATCTGAATGGAGCAACCCAAAGTGACACGCCTGAAAATCCCGGGCTTGAAGAGATCCAAGTATGATTTCGCGCCTTCTGCCCTCTCGAAGTGTACCTGGGCTTTGATTTCCTCATATTCGAGCTGTACGAGTTCGTTGCTCGGATCCCCTCCACCATGGAGGTCAGCGAGAACTTCCAAAGCTTCCTCCTCGCGCCCGTGATCGAACAGCCATCGGGGACTTTCTGGGAACGCAAACATGCCCAAACCAAGGATAATACCCGGAACTGAGCGAACAGTTAGATCCTCACCAAAAACTGTCGCACTGCAAAAAAAAAACGCTTACTCATTTGCAAGCCCCAGGGGATGCGGAAGGAGGCCACACCATCGATGTAGGAGCAACCGAACTGGACGAAGTACTGGAGGAGAATCCCCCTGCGAAAAAGAGCCGTGAACGACAGTCAAAGGCAATAAGCAGTTCTCCCCTACCATGTAATAGCCCACTGTTGCAACGAAACCATTCGTCCTCGGATGTTGTGGTTTGTGATCTCGGACTGGTACAGAGGAACACAAGACGAAGCGAGGCCAATCGAAATTCCAGAAATAACTCGACCCGCGACGAGCATTCCACGGTTCTGCGCGGCACACTGGAGGATGGAGCCGACAACCCAAATCCAAGCAGAGGCCATGATCGTGGGCCTCCTTCCCAGAACGTCTGCCAACTTTGTGACCAAGAGAGCTCCAAAGAAGGAGCCTGCGGGCATGGATGCGACAATGGCACCTTGCGCATTGGATCCTGGGTGGCCGAACGTCCTTTTGTATGCCTCATTCTGGAGGGACGTTGGGCAGTCAGTGGGTGATCAGCCAACCAGGGTGGAGGAATACGGACACTCAGGACACCAGACATGGACGATATGTCCAGACCGAACAGACCACCTCCGATACATGCGAACGATCCTACGAGGTACTGAGGTGGGGTCAGACGGTTGGACAACGGAGAAGAATCCAAACACACGTACGGGGTTGGACGCGATCCGGGTATTATACTAGAAGCGGAGAAACAAAAATGGTGAGGATACGAAATCGCTAACTGCAACGCCACGAAGTGGAAGTGGGACATACCCGTTTCATTCTTTCGTTCCAGGATGAGCCACTTGGCAAGGGACAGCAAGGTGATGGGGAAGGGGCGGGCGAAGAAGAACGGGAGGGCTCTGGTGCGTTTGGAGCATTTATATATCGTGATGAGGAGTCACGGGGGAGTTGTTTGGTAGCAGTTGAGAGTGATGCACGCTTCACTCCACCACGGGTTCTCCGATACAACCCAAAAGGCCCGCCCGTGGGGAAGCTCGGCACGTGAAGAAGCATCACGCATCAAGCTTCTCAGGCCTCATGCACATGCCTCAGGGATCGAACCACATCCAAACGACTCCGTGAGCGACACAAGCGTATCAAGAGCGGATAACGGGCGGAAAGACAGCGAGAATAGTGGAACCACGGCCAGATTACCTCAAAATGCGAGGAGAGGACGGAGTAGAGCTTCCAGATACGACAGTGGTTGTGCCGGGCCGCACCCGGTGTCCGCAGTTCCAGGAACGGTGGAGGGTGCAAAAGACCTCGGATAAATCATGGATGATAGGGATCTTGCGTGACCTCCTTGTTGTCTCATCGCTTCCCCAGCCATGTGGGCCAAAAAAGGGATATTCCGGGGTGGAAAAGGGCCCAGCGATTGTAAGGATATCTAGGGTCGCGTCGAAAATATATTCTGTTGTGATCCGTATCCCAGCCTGACGTTCAAAGGCTTTTTTCATGTGGCCCCAGGATATCTTCACAATGCGCCTACAAAGAAGTTAATTTAAAGCGGCTTCAAAGAACGCTGGGAGATCCTACCAAAGAGATATTTCGAATGGCTGATTGCAACAGTCCTCGTGAGGTTATCGTACCCTGCAACCTGTGGCGAGCGACCAGCCGGCACGGCTAACGCTCACGTGAAGTTCAACACGTACGCAACGCGTCGTAGCCGGTTCGCCCGGGCCGATGAGCCGTGTTTCAAAGCATCAGCTAGCCATGCCCTGCCCGACAACTTGAAGGTGATCGACTCGGTTCTGGAGTGGATTTTGAGTCTCGTCGACTTCCCAGTATTCGAAATCTTCTACCGGACGCGGCTGCTAGGTAGACGGATTGCTGATGAATTTGTGAGCCTTCAACGAACCCCTTGAGATCGACGACGTGGGTCTGGCTAAATACTTGACCACCACCCCACCTGATCGAGTATATGACCTATAGATTTAACCACGACCCCGCACCTGGGGTGGAGTATCTCCGAACCAGAGGGATGGCACCTCCCAACAGTAGTCTATCAAGACCTCAGTAGTTTGAGATCTGTACCCAGAGTGGAGATATTTCCTCGGCGAAGACAGAGATGGATAATGTATAGTCACATCTTCAACGAAAGAAACAGAACGAAGCCATAAAGTGGGTGATTTCGGTTACCACGGGACGACCATTCACCACGAACCCTCCTCTACCAGACGTACGGAATAAGCCTCCATGGAACTCTCATCTTGTACGCCTTGTACTGAGATCCCAATTCGGGATCTTCTTCCATCATCTTTTCCTGCAGACACAAGGTTTCGCATGAAAACGCGCACACATCAATATCTCAGATAAATCATGGGAATACCTCGATTGGAATCTTGACGAGATAAGACGCGACAGTGACCGGAAGGGCGTAGATGGGAAGCCAAGACCAGAAGGCAACTGCCCACGCGAACTGAGAGGCGATAGCTCCACTAAAAAACAAGAAACATCAGCACTCTCGATTTTCGGTTTTGAGAAGAAACCCCAAAAACGAACCTATACATCGGGTGCCTAACCACCTTAAACGCACCACCATCCACCAACTTCGGTTTCGCCCTCACCCCAATCATATGAAACTGGTCTCCGAGCGTCTTGACGACCCCATACTGGAAAAACTCAATCCCGACAGCTAAAATGACACCCATACCCCTCAACCAATTCACCCTCCCAAGATTAACCTCCGTAATCATCCCCCAAAACGCCGTGTTCCCCGTGGGTACCGGTAAATTCCAACGGCCCTCCCAAACAGGTCGACCCCAACTATGTCGCAAACTCGATATCCAATACGCAATCGGCGGAAGGAACCGCCCAGCCGTCTGCCCGATCAACGCAAGTCGGAGCTTCGTGAGCGGGTTCAGGCTCAACGGCCCCCCATCCTGAACGGTGTCGTCGGAGAGGACGGAAGATTGCTTGACGGGTCCAGCCTGGGCTTCGGCGGCCTTGAAAGCGGGATAGGCTTGAGACATCGTGTACCCCACGCTTCCCAAAGTTGCTGACCAGATAAGGAATTCAAACTTCGGGCTGTGGTCTATAACACCCGCCACGTAAACCATATTTTCCTCTCGCGTCGTCAGGCCTCCTTTGAAGGCTTTTCGAGGGTCAAAGGAGGAGGGCGATGCCAGGTGGTAGTCGCGAAGCAAGAGTGAACGGCCGGCAATTTGCCGGCCGATGCGACCCAAGCTTGGCGCCAGGGGGCTACCCACAACTTTTGGTTCACGCCCAACCCTGATAATTAAAACAGAGCGAGAACGCAAATTGTCGTTTGCGTATTTCGCCAATCATCCACAAGTTCAGTCGTTCGGACCCCGGACACAAAATAGAAGACGGGTGGATCAATTGAAGTTGAGAGTCTTGGGTGCCAAAGTGGCGAGAACGTTGTCTGGAATGGCAAAAAAACCTCCTTGGGCTGGGCTGGGGTCAGCGTAGGAAGGGGGGTAGGAGCAACAATCCCCAGGGCGGGAGAGCGGCACGGGCGAAGGGGAACCGGGAAGGCCTTGCCAAGAGGCTGAGCGTGTGGGGTCGCATTGAGCAACAACGATCGGGGGGTCGACTCCTTGGGAAGTTGGTGGAGATTCAAAACCACCAGGGAACTTACACCACCACCCACCGTGGGTTGCATTTTCAGCTATTATTTTCTCTTACGCTGTACTCTATCTACGATTATACGAACAGATAGCCATCTTCGCCACCAAAAGAACAACGCCAGTGGTTTCCGGTCGATCCACCCAGTACAAACCGCCATTCTCCAGAAGCAGGCTCCAGACCAAACCAAGTCAACAGATCCAAGAAGAGAAATATAGATGGATGATATGTACACCGTCGTGGTGAGGAAAGTGAGAGAAGTGCGCCCGTGAGAATTAAAGGAAGGGAATGTGGGACTGGAGATGTGGACAGTCCGAACTACTGGGGGTTGCGATGTGGATACTACTGATAAGTATTTGTAGTGCGCGTCATGAGGAGGATGCAATGGAGTCAAAAGAGGAGAGAACACTCGGAAAGCGAGAGATAAGGCCCAAAATCAGGCATGAAGGGGGTGATGATCATAAAGTACATGATGGACCGTGATGCCGGATGGAGGGGGTTATATGGCGGATATGAGGGAATGAAAGGGATGGAGATGAGGGACATGGAATAACGAGTCCGCTGTACTCCAAAAAAGCCTCTGTGTCTCCAAGCCATGCGATTTAGTCAAACAACAAACGTTTTTTCTTTCGCAGCGTGAGAGAAGAGGGCAAGAGATCGATAAAAATGAGTCCGTAGAGAGCAAGAAGAAAAATAGGGAGTGTGGACAGGGAATATCAGTCTGAGTAAGTCCATGTTGCGTCAACAGCTTCCGGAGTACTGGGTAACGTCTCGCGTTAGGGACAATACGCAAAGGGCGAAGAATACTCACCAGTTCGTTGCGCGGCCACGGATACCCAGCGCCTCCTTGTACGCCGCCTATCCACCTCGTCAGATTGGGATCTGTTAGCATAAAGTCAAAAGTTGATGATATGAGTACACGACGTCGGGCTTACTCATGTAGGCTTCTAGGTGATTGTTAATGTAGTCCTGGGTCGGGTAGTCGTCTGGACTACACCCAATGTTCTCCTGTCCCTTTCTCTGGTATATCCGAACGTAATCGATCAACATTTCCGTAGGAAATGTCATAGTGGTGAGGTCGATAGTTTGCCAGCCCGGAGACATACCCAAATTGAGGACCAATGCCTGCAAGATGTGATGAGTAAACGTGAGTGAGTGGGCAACCGCCGAAACATACCATAGGTTCCTCGGGGATGATGCGACGTCCAACACCGGAACCGTCGGGGCCCTGATCCGGCCCCATAGCGTCCGCACCGACCCTATGGGACGGATTTCCATTAACCATCCATGTGATGAACCCTTTTTCACGTGCAGACGGTTCCGCCCGGTACTCGAAACCAAACTTGGTGAAGACCTGCCCGGAACCTTCGAACATGTTATCGGGGACGTTGGACAGAGATGACACGGCTTGTTGCCTATATTCAACGTGATCAGCTCGAGAAACCCAAAGAGGGGACACAGTCACGCACACAGCCGAACCCCTGTAAGTGTTGGGGACGGTGATTTCAGGGGTGAAGATGGTATGTTTGTCCGAGGTAGAATTGTCGTATAGGTAGTCGTGCGTGAATGGAGCGAACTGAGCGGATTGTGAGACGATTCCACCGAGCCCACCCGTTTTATTCCTTTCGGCTTCAAACACGTCGATTTCGGGGGAACCCCGACCCTTTTTGGGAGACGGGCCTGGGTGGTCCTCTTTGGGGCAGGTACAAGCCCTAGTAGGGATATCAGCGACGTGAAACTCCTGACCGGGTGGACCGATGAACGCACGATAGCCGTTGTCCGGGAAGCCATGACAGCTCGTAGTTGTATGTTGCCCGTCCCGCTTCCGTCCGCAGGGCAGCGGCAGGACCGGAGCGATCAGGTAGGGTCTGATTGGGGAACGTTCCAACATCACACGAGTCGTACCTAGGGGGGAATCAAAAATCGAGGAATGGAGCCGAACAAAGAGCGACCTACGAGAATGGCCACATTCCATCAGTAGTCGCACCATAACCAGGTCGCCCAAGGTTGCCCATGGTCCAAACACCAGGCCACTACATGGTATGATCAGGAACACGGAGACTCATTAAGGCCGAAAATCGCACATAGCCTTGGGTATTGGAATTTGGGCCAGGGAAAGTGACAGAGACCTCGAAATAACCACTGCTGAAGCAGAACTTATTCCAACTCTGCAGCATCCCACTCTTGTATTGAAGACCATGCGACTCCTTGTTCTCCATCTTGATCCGGAGAGAACCGTCTCGGGTGGTGATCTGTTCAGGATCATACCATTCCAAGTCCCGGGTAGCCCAGTACCACAGGTCGACAGCTTCCCAGTAGGGATCATCACCAGGGTAGAAGGAGCGGCCATCGGTATTGAACTCATCCGAGAATACGAGAACGTATTCCTCTCCATCCCATCCGGTCCGTGTTTTGACATCGTCAGGAGTCTCGGTGTCAACCAAACTGGGCATCTTGAAGTCCGCTGGTTCAGGAAATCCACCAGGGCCGTTTACGTTTGTGTTGCTACCCACGAGTTGCCGATTCCGAGCTTCCATTTGATAGTGGCTCACGACTGGGTAGCAGATGAAGAGGGCGAGGAGGGAGAGAATCAATAGGACAAGAGCTCCGATGTTTAACCAACCTCTGCCGCTCCAGACACTTGTACCCTCATTCTTGTCCTTAAGGTCAGGCTCATGAAGGTAATCGTCCTCTTCAGGAACACAGTCGGTGTCAGGGTCGTACGCATAAGGAACTAGCCCCCGCGAGTGGGCAAAAACACCCGAAGGGTACTTCGAGTCTGAGGAGAGGGAAAACAAAGACTGGTCGGATGCTGAGGTCATGGAATCCCTATTGTGCCAGGTGTTCCGGGGAGGAAGGAGGGCGCCCATGTCGTCAACGGCCGCCAGTCGATAAAGAATCATCGAGCCTCTCTGACCGGGTTGAGTGTTGGTGAGGGTCGTGGCATCTTCCGAGGCGAGGCGGTTGAAGACGCTGAGTGATGAACCAGGCCGTGACTTGGACTTGGGGTTGAGAGGGGAGGAGGCGAAGGAGGTTGAAGCGGACCGTGGTTGAGAGGGGAGGAGGGGAGCATCCTGTCCCTGCGAAGGAACCCGCTGACGCGGAATGCTAAGCGTCTGGTGGGTAGTACGAGGGGTCGTTGTACTTGGGGTTTCTGGGTAGAGAAGGGCATAACTGTGGGACTCTGTCGAGCTACGGTCATCAGAGAGAGACTGGGAAGGTGGCGACGGGGACGGCATTGTTGTGGAATTCCCCAACAACACTTCAGCAGAGTGATAAACGGCTTGAGGACCACTCTGTCTGACGACGACGAGCTCGGTGAAGGAGGGGGGAGGGACAGAAGGAAAGAAAAACGAACGGGCGACAGTCGGGGCTGCCCAAGGGAATTGTGTAAGGCGCGGGGATGGGTGACAAACTGTCACGGCACAGCGCGTCACACTTATGTCAATCGCTCGGATACCAATTGAGGTGCGAGAGCAACAGATCTGATGCTTCTGCGCGCATGATATTTTCTGTGATTGTCCCTCTCGTACATCCGTAGTTACTTTGGGCTCTACTCGGAAAGAGAGAGAGAGAGAGAAGGAGTGAGTAAACTGTCTACCGCGGGGATCCGTGGGAAACAACGTTCAGGCTCTAGGTTAAAGATCACGGAGACCCCGATGTATGCTACCCCTAATCCCAAGAGGGCCGCGAAAGGGCACAAGGCCGTTAAAGTCCTTGAACCATTTCATCTGCGCAGCAAACCCGGCGCCATGTGATGGAAAAAGCGCTGCTCAGGTTTTTCTGATGCCGCCTTGCATATCGAACGCCAGCGTGGACAAATGTTCGGATGCCCCATATGGTCCAATCTCCACCGATCCAGTCGGCTTGGTGGAGATGCCTCAGGCGACCTGCGCTGGAACGAAATTTCAGGAGGATATTGGATGTCGCGTTGAGAGGACATAGTCAAGCAGCCACGAGGGTGATCTGCAGCCGTTCGACTATGTAATGAAGGATCGTAAACACACGTCAGGTGGCGTTAGGCCCCAAGGGAGGATAGGGGTTGGGACCAGAGAATCCGTGCTATCTGTATTCTCGTCTCCCTTCACTCCTGTCATCCGACGGACATTCCTTGAACCTTGAGACGTCTTCGCCCATAATATTTTCGCCGATAGGGCCCCAAGTCCGTCAGTCCGCCGCCGTCTGAAGTCGTTCGTCAACGTTCAACGCCCACCAGCAGCGGCAGACCAAAATGCTCCCTTCCCCTGTTCTGTCCCGCCGGCACCGGACAATATACTCTCACCCACACCGGTCGGTCTTCAGGAACCTATCGGACGCGCTCTTCACGAGATCCAGACTTACAAATCTTGGCCTCGTCATCTTGTCTTCAATCACCGCAGTGTCGCTGCTCCTCAACGTCTTCCATTACCTCGACGGCACCACTCCATCTGACAATTCTCCCGGAACAGATACCCTTACATACCAGTTATCCGACGAGAACGACGACTCCCAGAACGTGGTTAGAGAATCTTGGACCGAATCCCTGGATCACCTCATTGTTGTGCCTGGACACGCAGTTTGGAAGGGTATTGACCCCGATAAACGAGCTCAAGACTCGGAATGGATATTAGAACCTTACCAAAGGGGTGCTGGGAAGACCCAGGTATTTTGGGAACATATTGCTACTGGGTGAGCCTAGAGCTGCCCGCACCACAAAGCGATCGAGCTGACCTCGTGAGCAACCAGGGCCGAGCTTGCGCTGGAGGACGAAAGATCGCTACTGGTATTCAGCGGGTGATCATGTCCCGCCCAAGTTCGATGGAATCTTGCTGACCAAACGTCCTGGGAATTTGGACGGGTTCCAACGTCCTGCCTACACAGTGGACAGACGCGCCCAGGATCTACGTTCACTGAAGCCCAGTCGTATTTCCGTCTCGCCCTGGCAACCAAGGTCATCCCTTCGGCGTACTCATCTACTCGCCTCTTTCGCCGGGCGACGACCGAAGATCATGCACTAGATTCGTACCAGAATCTCATTTTCTCGATCGCCAGGTTCCATGAAGTAACAGGTTTGCTATAAACACGACGGGCCACAAAAAAAACGCGTCCTGAACCGTGTCAAGGCAGGTACCCCACATGGATAACCGTCGTCGGCTACGCTATGAAAAAACGGAGGTTCGAGGAATTGCATGGAAAAGCCATCCGTTGGCCGGAGGGTAAACTCGAATACATTGGCATTGACGGCAACCAAAAGCACGCCATGGCCGAGGCTAAAAAGGGAGAGGCACGTCGTTTCACCTACACCCATTAGGTCAAAAAGACACTGATAGTCTTTACCCTATGCATCTAGCTCACTAACGCTTATCTTCCGTATAAGAAAGACGCGTATGGATGTCACTCGACATTGGTCTCCAAACGGGTCGCGCGCAATCCATTCGTCAGGTTCCACCCTTACTGGGCTTCGGCCAAAGAGCTGAGGGAATTATTGGAGTGGTGTCCGGACAGCAGACTCCAGAAATCGGAACCACGGCCCTGGTGGAAATTCTTCAGTTCAGACAGTGGACAAGGTGGCGGTGACAGGGACTCCGGTTGGGACTTAGTCTACCGAGGACGATTACCTTGGGACCATTGACATTCGGTACTGTATCGTATCTGCAAACTTCGCATTGTCGAAACTGGGTTACGAAGGTCTGATCGAGGAGAGTGCTTGGATTCCTCGCTCGTTTACGCTAGGATTTCGTGTCCATAAGGGGATCTATAAGTTGTTCTAGTATATACTCAAGGGTAATTATACATCTAGGCAATTATTCTGTACATGATTTTCATCGAGGACGTCTGCACAAAAGAGTGAGAGGGCTTGAAGAAAGAAGAAAAGCGAAAACATTCAGGAAAACATGTGACGAAGAGCGAGCGTGGTGGAGGGGAGTCTACAGCTACTCCAAAGGTAGAGCGAGAAAAGAGACGAGCAGATGAGAAAAAAGGAGTCGAGGAGGTCAATGCTCATATGAGAATCAGATCAATATCGTGTCGCGGCCCAGATGGCCAAAGCGATGACAAGGATGAAAACGGTGAGGGATACGAAGGCGAGCAGGCAGCGCCTCGCCCACTTCTTTTCAATTTGGCGCATGTAAACAATAAGCTCAGCACGCTCCTCAGCAGTTTTAGTGGGCTCCCAGTCAGCAGGTGCATGGAGGGGAATACAGAGGATGGCGGATCCAAAGATCCAGAAAACAGGGAAAACTGTTCAAGAGCCTGTAAGTCACAGTGGCGGAGGTGCAGGAATGAGTGAGACTTACAAAACCCATACTTGAACATGTACATGGCAAGGGTGGGTGGCTCCTTCGGTCCACCTTCCTCATCCCACCTGGAGTAAGCTGGGAGTTCTTCACCGCTGTGGTAGGGGGGCAGGGTAGTATCGTGCCTCGATTCACAGGTGCCTCCAATGCGGCTGGATCGAGGGGAGGAGTTCGAAACTCCGAAGAAGTTATCAAACGGATCGACTTCACCCAGTTGGAGAGATTGGCGAGGGACGTGAGTAGAAGCCTGCGGTGGCGAAGTGGGAAACTCGACGGACACTCGAGTGCCGGAGATGACGGTGTAAGATCCTGCCTCAGGAGTGGCAGTGGCAGGGACAAAATCCCAAGAGCCGGTGACGGTGCGGGTGGCGCGGGGGGTGGTCTTAGTGGAGACAGTGGCGGAGACGAGTTGGACGGAAGACATTTCGTAGACTTGGAGAGGTAAGCGGAGGGGAGGAAGACTTGCACTTGTCTTGAGAATAGCTCTGAGACGAGGGGGTGAGGGAAAACATTTGAGGGTGGCGGGGGCGGCCTATATACCCATCAGGAGAGGCTTCTGACACTCTAGCCGATGCTTCCAGAGAAAGGTTGTGCACCCACGAAGCACGAGTGAGCCCACCGACAAACCAACACACTTGGACCTACAAAAATACTGACACCGCCGTCAAGCATAGTACACCTAAATTCGGCGATAAATAGCCATCTCACCTAGTTCCACCTTCCCACCGTTACTGTGTTCCCCCGTAGGCGCATCTGCGTCTGGGAAGATCCTCAGACTGCCATCTTGTGCAGTTGGGGATCGTTTAACGCCCAAAGAGCCCATGTACCTGAGGATGCCGTAACACCCCTGACTCCTATTGTTCCAGGTGGTTTACATCGATGCGGAGGAAAGCCTAGGGAAACCAACGGAAGAGAAAGCAAATGGTGCGTACATGTCACAAACGACCCATGCGGAGTGACTCGGCAGGATCGGACCATGGAATGGAATACCGGCATGACGAAGATATCCAGCGCGGGCCCTTTGGGTATCCAGTACTCAACAACGACATATACCGTGGCCGACGCGTCCTCAGGCCTCAGTTCTCTGGTCTCCAGCGCGTTGCAGCACACGGCTCGGGGCCAAAGGCACCCGAGTTCATTTCCTCACCTGTAGTATTAGCCGCCCAAGAGGACGAAGCGATCTTCGATGACCGAATCTTGCTCCTAAGGCGAGGCATCCTCAAGGCCACGAAAAGGCATCCATTGATATATGTTATATTTTCACGTAGCAACTTGACTGATGAACTACAAGGACTAGAGAAAGGGGGGATGTCAAGATTGAGAAGTAGCAAGGGGCGCGGGACCGATGTATATATATCGCAACAGGAACACAAAATTGCGTGATCATGAAAATCTGGGCAAAGTATCCAAAGCCCACTGAGATGGGGGAGAAAGTCGGGGAACTCGACGGAACCAGGTGTTTAACTGGCCGTGTATGAGGGAGGAACTTCGTTGGGTAATTGCGATGGGCCAGCTTCTCGCTCCCCGGCCTCGTTGAACCTGATTCCAGAATCCTCGAGTTGGACAGGCTGCTGCACGTTTTGTTGCTGCTGGGCTATTAGAGCAGCTTTTCCGGTCCTTGGTTGCGCCATGGTACTGGTAACGTATGTCATGCCGGGTGTTTCGCTGGGACCAGACTGGCTGTATTGTGATGGGAGTGAGCTGACAAGAGTCTGCCTGTTCAACGGCCGGTTAGAACTGCCGTCGGAGTACGCAGACTGAGGTCCCGGTCCGCTGAAGCCAGGGGACGAAGGGGTGGCGGGGGTGGTGGTAGCGTTGAATGGTTCGACGCGTTCTAGAAGAGCTTGGGTAAATTCTCAACGCTTTCTGCGAGCTAGTCAATGAGGTGTATACATACCTTCACCGGCAAGGACGTCCGCCGGGCTGGGTTTATCGAAGTAATAGGCTTTGTTGCCACGGGACTTCTTCCTCAGGAAGTACCACAAAGCGACGGCCAGGATGGCGATAACGGCAATGCCACCAACCACACCACCAACGATTGCGCCGACAGGAGTCGATTGCGTGGTCGTGATTGGTAGACTAGATGGCGTCGAGGTGGGAGTGGGTACACTGCGTGAGGTCCCAACTCCGGAATTGGTTGCGCCTGCGGGGGGAGTGATGAGGAAAAAGTCGAGGATGAATTGATTGGTCTCGTTGGCCGTCGTCACTGCGATGTCAATCTTGTGACTGCCTTCCGCGAGCTTTGGTGTCTGGAAGTAGACGACCGATCCACTGTCAAGCCATGGCTTTTGGGAACCGGCTGTAATGCGGAACCAGGTGAGTGCCTAAGATGATCGGCGTTCCCACTGAATGATTTACCAGAGGCACCGTCGATGCGATAATCGGCGGTTGGATAGGAGACGATTTCTCCATTTGAGCTCGTGATGTTCAAAAGACCGCCATACAGCCACGCCTGAGACCCTGTTTCCACCATGACGTTAGGGTCAATCAAGATAACCAAGCGTAGACAAGCTGTATACCTGAGAAAGTGAAGGAGAGGGAAGCTCCTGGGGTCGGGGTAGCGGTGATAGTCCCATTCTCGAACCCATCTTCGGAATAATGAGTCCAGTTGCCCACGTACGAACTCCACAATATTGGACTCTGGTCGTCGAAAATCTCAAAATTGACAGCCTGTCTCCTGAGCAATGCCATTTCCAGTGACGTGGATGTGGGTGGATGCCAAAGAAGGGGCCTGCAACCTCTGAGTTGAGGAACGGGATGGAGGAACGGGAAGAAAGAAAAGGGCGAAACGCGGCGGGGAAGCTGGAGCGCTGGGCGCTGAGCCGTGACCTGGGGTCAGGGGAGGCTATGTAGGAATCTGGTCCAACGCTTCCCTAGTTTGATCGCCTTTGTCCATCATGTCAGCCATCACTATCACCGGCTATGAAACCCACGATGTTCGCTTCCCGACCTCCTTGACTGGAGATGGAACGGATGCAATGTGAGTTGACTCTCTGGTTTCGACCCGCGTTCACGAGATGCTTCGAGGTTGGATGAACTCGTGAACTCTGTTATTTATTTATTGATAGGAACGTTGATTGCGACTATTCATCGGCGTATGTTATCCTCAAGACCTCCTCTCCAGATCTCAAAGGTATCGGAATGACGTTCACGATTGGGCGCGGCAATGACATCGTACGCCCGGATTCATTCCCCTGCAGGGACAATCCACAAACGATCGTTCCGCACTAGGTTTGCCAAGCAATCCACAATGTTGCAGATCGTATCGTTGGCAAGAAGGTTGAGGACCTCTTTGCTGATATGGGCAAGACATGGGCGCACCTTACTGCAGACTCACAACTTCGTTGGTATAGAACTGCTTGTCGCTTCCCTCGTCCCCCGTCCCATAATTGACGAAAATCCGGCGTGGTCGCTAGGATTGGTCCGGAGAAGGGTGTCATCCACATCGCCACTGGCGCCGTTGGAAATGCCATCTGGGATATGTACGCCAGATCAAGGTCAAAACCACTGTGGAAACTCATCGTGGACATGACACCCGTAAGTCCCTTATGGCCTCATCGCGCGCTCGTGAGCAAACAATGTCTTATAGGAGGAGCTAGTCCGTTCGACGACTTTCAGATACATCACCGATGCCATCACCCCTGAAGAAGCCTTGAAGTGGCTGAAGGAAAAGGAGGCTGGCAAGGCTGAGCGTGAAGCCAATGTTCGGAAACTCGGGTAACTTCATTTCCTGTTGTTCGTTTCGAAGAACCACAGTACTGAATTGCCCCCTCGTTGAGCTACCCCGCCTACATCACTTCGGCAGGCTGGCTTGGATACTCGGACGAGAAAGTCCTCCACCTGACAAAAGAAGCCGTCGCGAAAGGCTTCAACCACTTCAAGATGAAAGTTGGAAGCGACTTCGAGTCTGACCTCCGGCGAGGTAGACTCATCCGATCCGTCATCGACGATCCCCAATACCTTCCCAAGGACAAGCAGGCTCGGGATCCTAACGGCCCAGAACTGAAGGGAAAGAATGCCGGACCGGCGGGTGCAGTACTGATGATTGACGCGAACCAAGTGTGGGAGGTGAATCAGGCGATCGAGTACACCAAAGGCCTGGCTGAAATTAAGCCCTGGTACGGGAGGTGCTCGATTTACCGCGGGGCCATTCTGATCTTCGCCCTCTAGGTTCATCGAGGAACCTACTGCTCCAGACGATATCCTCGGCCATGCCGCCATCCGAAAGGCTCTCAAGCCACATGGTATTGGCGTCGCGACCGGTGAACATGCACATAACAGGATGGTCTTCAAGCAGCTGCTCCAAGCCGAAGCCATCGACGTCTGCCAAATCGACTCCGTCCGCCTCGCCGGTGTGAGTGAGGTGCTCGCTGTTTTGCTGATGGCCGCCAAGTTTGGTGTCCCTGTCTGTCCTCATGCCGGGGGTGTGAGTCTGTGCGAGCATGTCATTCATTTGAGGTTGGCTTCCCTCCACCTGCGATGCCATGCTGAGGTTGGCTGACTCCCTGGAGCTTGATCGACTACATCGTGGTGTCAGGCACGATGGAGCGCAACGTCCTCGAGTTTGCTGACCACTTGCACGAGCACTTCGTCAACCCATGCACGATAGATGAGAACGGAAGATATACCGTCCCCAATGACCCGAAGGAGGGTTACAGGTGCGTTCCCATGTGTCGTCCTGGCCGCCTAGCCCCTGTTTCCGGTATCTGACGTTCCCGCAGCGGTGAGATGTACGCGGCCAGTATTGCTGAATACGAATGGCCGGATGGCTCGTATTGGCTACAGCGGAGAGCGGAGGGGGCGCTGACAAAAAGCGCTGCCTGAAGGCGCACAACTTACTCGTACCTTATAACCAATCGTACTGAAACTTCGGCCAAGTAGGTCATGCTAAAACAAGGTTGCTGGCATCTAGCGAACGCCTCTCTCGCTTCCCACGTGTAGTGGAACAATCTGATGGTCTACGTCGGCGTAGTGGTACGGTACAGCGGTCCCAGCGTACAGGTGCACACGGGCCGTTCTAGTGATCTAAAACATCCTTATGAAACAGGGTGGGGTCTAGTCTATGTCCAGGGTGGAAAGTTGCTTTTCGTCCTCTTCTTCGATTTCAGGGGTCTCCGCGTTTTCTCCCTGTTCCTCCAGTTGGATGGAAACACACCAGAAGAACTCTCCCCATGGAACTCCTTCCTGATTTCCAGAAGCTTCATCATCCGGAAGTTTCCGCCGTTTACAACAAACAAACAGAACCGGCTGACCATCCCAATACCTGGTAAGGTTGAAGGAGATTCCTCCTGGAATTCTGAGTGCGAGTTCTGGACTGAACTCGAGAAATCCGTAACAGAAGTCTGTCGTAATGAGATCCTAATGTCAGGTGGGACCGAAAATCGGAAGTTATGTTATTCACGCGAAACGCTGAGAAAACCATGAGGAGCCCACGTTTGGACCGAAGGTGATGGATTTTCGGGCGTCCTTACTGGCGAAGTGCGCCCGGCGCTGATCTGCGGTCTCGATCTTCGCCAGCTGAGGTGATATCTGCTTCCTCTCGACAGGATCTTCAACGGCTTCAACCAACTGGGAATTGTCGTCCTTTAGGGACTCTCGAGGTGGGAACTCGGGAGGGTTATCGGAGCCTCCAAGTCTTCTATGAGTGAAATGAGGCATTGTCGATATGAGTGGGGACAGAGCCCAGGGCTTATTTTGTGAAGTCAAATCATGCTCCAGTGTCGGATCAATATACCTGAGGCACAAGTCGGGCAGGCGCGGTGCACAAGTCGTAAGCGTCAGGGTTCAAACCACAAACGCGCGACCGGCGCCACACGCACTTCATGAACTGGAATGCAGCGCTCGAACCCCATGGCAGGGTAAGCGGGCGTTCGAATATGTTTCCAAACAATACGTCGTCGGCTGAGTGCGACTGAAGGAATCTGCCTGAACGGTGATGACGGTGACTTAAGTCAGCGCCGGGTTGACCCGGGTGTTGAAGCTTGAAGGAGAGAAGGGAGGACGAGAACAAACCTTGAACTTGGATACTCCAAGTGATCCCTTGACGTTCCGGACGTTCGAAATAGTCTGAGGTGGTGCGGTGATGTGCCGGGAAACGTTTGATCTGCAGAGACAGGAAGCCTTCAAAGGCATCAGACACTATGCGGTAGCCTTGGTCAGTGTTGACTTTGTCCGAAATGTCGGTAAGGGAGTGAGGGGATGGACCGGCGAGGACTCGGAGATCGGTTGGCATGATGCAAGAGACCGTGACGTGCCACGAGACAGCTGACGTGAGGAATGTCGATCAGAACAAATCCTTTTCCGGCTCGCTTGGGTGACCGAAACAGGATGCAGAACCCCCTCAGCCGTTGAGAGGCAGAAGAGCAATTCTTTGAGTCTACGCACTTGAACATTATTCCCGTTGAGTGGGCGACTAGGTAAGTCGGGCGGAAAGAACCCCTGATTTGAAGAAGGGGGAAGCAGGGCGCGCGGTCGGATATAGATCGCGGTATCGGGGATGGGATAATTCGGGTCGAGACCTACCGATGAAATCACTCGTCTACGCATGACCTCTGCATAAGGTCAATAGCTGCGGTTGCTGTTCTGTTCGAGGGTGCAACGTACAGCTTGGTTCAGCGCAGAATCAAACACCCGAGCTTCTCTGTACGGAAGTTTGCAAAGATCGGCGATCGCGAACAAAAATCATGCGGTCCCAGTCAGCCGTTTTTGAGGCGGCCTCATCTTCGTCCTTGACGTCGACCTTCTCCCCACCCCCTAGGTTCGTGTTTCCCCGTACTCACCTCCTCCGTCCACTCACCGCAGTACACGCTTCTTCCAGTTGGTTCCGGCCATCACCCACGTTCCTTACGCCCCACGGTCCTTCTATCAAATGTTCACACCCCCACCCTCCCCCCTCCCTCCGCAGGAATCATCCTCCGGCCAACCTACATCGGCGGCCTCGGCGGAGTCCTCATACAATGCAACTCTGAAGCGCGGGAGGACCTCAAGAATCAGATGGAGTGTCCTCGCTGTCCCCGCAGTCCTGGTTTTGATTACTTTGACAACTCGTTATATTTCGCA
>Ga0307515_10002846_pt1 | contig 36824 bp, 28 predicted proteins | sample 17_EM_MG_FD_194513 | JGI IMG/M metagenome (GOLD analysis project Ga0307515, IMG submission 194513) | Populus trichocarpa ectomycorrhiza microbial communities from riparian zone in the Pacific Northwest, United States - 17_EM | ecosystem: Host-associated > Plants > Roots > Unclassified | place... | reverse complement strand
GTCCATTATCGCACCGGAATCGCTTGATCTCGTATCCCATTGAGTCTACTCGGGCCTGAAATGACTGGTAGGCGGAGGTGCAGGTCTTGGCTTTCTTATTTGGGAGCAGCCATACGGATGTGTACCTCGTGTAGTCGTCGATGAATAGTATATAGTATCGATTGTCTCCCAAGGTCGGTGTAGAGAAGGGACCGCACACATCCGAGTGTACAAGTTCAAAGGGCTTCGTAGTGCGCTTGACTGGCACTTTGATGAACTTTTGTTTGTGCTTGGCCTGGATGCAGACTGTGCACATAGAGTCATCGTTTGTATATCCCTTGACTAGAGACTTTATGGCAGTAGGGTTCATATGTGCTAGTCGTCGGTGCCAAGTTCTTGACTCTGAGATTGTAAGAGACTTTCGAGTGGACTTAGTTTTGGCTGCGATAGGTGCTCTTGATGATTCGATTGTAGGCTCGATTGTAAGCTCGATTGTAGGTGAGCTGTCTCTCTTTCTCCTTTTCCTGTTCTCGGTAGTCGATGATAGGAGTGCGGTTGCGGGGACTATGATATATATGCCATTGATTAGTTTTCCGGCGAGAGTGCAGGAAGATGGCGAAGTTATGGAGCATTTTCCGTCCTGAAATATAGTCGTATGCCCGCCCAAATCCAACTGGTTGATCGATAGAAGGGAAAGTCGAAAAGTAGGAGTATGGAGGGCTTCGACTTGATAGCCTTGTATAACGTCGACGAAACCGTAATGCGTGGCAGTGACTGAATTGTTGTCTCCGAGTTCGATTACTATAGGAAGTGAGAGTTTTTTTGAACATTGAGAAGCTGGTGCGGTCATTGCACATATGGTGTGATGCTCCAGATTCAATGACCAACTTCGGAGCCGCGGCGGCGGCGGCGAGGGCAGAGGCGGTTAGTCAGAAGGGATCGCAGTCTCCGGTCATAGCGAGGGCTGCTGTAGCAGTGGCTTTCTTCACTTTCCACCACTCCTGTATACGTTTGTAGGAGACGCAGTCGACTTTGACATGGCCTGGCAGCCCGCACTGGAAGCAAATGCGCTCATCATTTCCTCCGTTGTTTCCTCCCTCCTGGGCGCGTTTCCGCTTCCTGCATGCATCTGTAATATGGCTGTCAATTTTGCAATAGGTGCACTTACTTTCGTGGCTGTCTCTGGTTCCACTGCTTCCACCGTGTCCACCGCGTCCAGCTCGCCCACGGCCTCGGCCTCGGCCACGATAGCCGCCATGTTGAGTGAAAAGGGATGCCCCAGTGGATGCATCTCCAAGTTCTTTTGTGAAGCTGGCTGTAGTTTCTTCTTCTAGGAGGTCATGCATGGCTTCTTCGGGTGTAGGTAAAGGCCTTCTATGTTTTAGGACCATAAATATCATCGCATACTGAGATGGCAGTGATGTGAATATTTCCGTGCGGAAATCTCGATCAGTGACTGCGTCGTCGGTACGGTCCACTTGTATGCGGTAGTGACTGAGCTTGGTGGAGTACGTTTTAAGTGGTTCGTCATCCTTAGATCGGCAATCACGGAACTGGCGAAGGATGTCCTGTCTGCCGATATAAGATCCGGCTGTGTCCAGACTCGTTTCTAGTGTGTTCCACATTTCGTGACGATTTCGTATACCTTTGACGATGCGCCATACTTCGGGGGAACAGGAAAGTCTGATCATTGATGCAGCCACGGCTTCCTTAGCCTGCCAATCATTATAGTTGTCATCGTGATCGAAGTCAAGTGGCTGCGGTTCAGGATCCTCTCCGGTGATGATTGCGTATGCATTCATGGCTGACAGGATGATAATCATGTCGTCTTTCCATTCGTCGTAATTGTCGTAAGTGAGCTTAGGGATGTTGCCCCACCTGGTCTTGTTGAGGGCGCGTTCGGAGGAAGTCATCGTGAGATCGTGGAGATGGTGTTGAGTTTTAGTGTTGTTTATGCGGCTGTTGCTACGGTGACAAGGTTTAGGGTTCTTGAAGCTCTTTTGGAGATTGTGAAGGAGATCTTAGATAGTAGCGATAACCGGGCTCATGACCTGTTGTTTATGCTGATTGCTAGAAGCTTGTATGTCCTAAAGTACAGGTACGTTCATGAACTTATATACGCGGTATTCGGAGTATGTCTTGTATGTCTCGTACGCATGCATGCGCACTCAGCTGGCATCTCCAGCTGAGTCTGGCATCTCCAGCTGAGTCTGGAATGACCATCATCTTAGAGAGATTATGCATCATACAACTGAAGCCATACGCCAGGGAGATAAACCATATATGCAACAATTCTATTGAATGTAGGAGACGCGGCGAGCGGATGGTAGATGGTATAGTAGTGGTGATAGTGATGTCTAAGGGAATAGGAGGAGCGCCAGCTATCTACAGACTATATAGCACCGGATACTTATATAAGCAACAATCTCCCCCGGTGTGTTTCCGGACGGTCAACTTTGAAGGTCATTTCGCCCAGGTCAACTCTGACCTGGCCGAGTCACTATCACCAGAATATTGGATTACTGTTCTTCACCACCGAGAAGCCTTGACTAAAAACAAAGTTCTGCACTCGCTCATAGGCTTCTTCAGTACTGCTAAAGAGCTCATTGCGCAGTGGCAGTTCCAGATGAGCAGCGGTGATATGGTTGATAAAATACTGCACCACAGCAACCAGTGATTTGTGGATGCGGGGATCTGGCTGCCATCCTAAACCTGTGGAAGTATTCGCAGCATTGGGGGAGCCAGTTTGCGGGGTGGGAGGTGAAACGGACATCCTGAAGAATCTGTAACTTAATTAGATCATGCAAAGCTGCTGCGAGTGGATCTCCGCTTACCAATAGCATTAGTAGTTGCAGAGTGAAGTTGGGTTGACTTTAATTCTTGACTGAGCGGTGATCTGGGATGGGAGGTAGGAGATGCTGGAGCAAACTTTATGGTCACGGTCATGGTAGTAATTCTTTTCAAGTTGTTGAGCACGCTTGCTCATGCATGTCTCGCTCAACAATTCCCTTCACTCTTTGAGATTGGGATTACTGATGTAGATTCTGGTGATATTGACTCGGCCAGGTCAGAGTTGACCTTGGCGAAATGACCTTTTCTCATCACGCAGCTGCAGAAGTAACGCCTGACCCGTACCAAGTTCCCTGATACGGAATTTTAGCACTCCTCGTATCGTAGCCAACACTACGACCTTTAACAAGTGGAAGTGGAGGTGTTGACGGTAGTCCTAGACTCAAGGTTTAGACTCAAGGTTTAGAGTCAAGGTTTAGACTCAGAGTTTAGCCCAGAAGCTCTCAACGTCGGCGAAATGACCGCCTTCCTGAGCCTTCTCCTAGATTCCACCCAGTCGGCGAATGTGACTGCTGGTCGGCGAAAGTGTTTGAAGTTTATTTCATGTTTGTATATATTCACGTACTCCGGACCTGTATCTAGAGAATCAATGCGCACAATCATTCAACAGGAGGTACTCCTAACAAGCAAACTACCAATGATTACTTGGCGTAGTTGGAAGCAGTAGTGTTGAATAACGGGTGACACCGGCATACCCGAAGATGTACCCGAGGTCCTCTGTATATTTGCCGAGTATTTCTCTTTCTCTCTCTGTACCATAGAATCTACGCACACGGTTCTCCCCTTCCATATCGCAACAAGTAGTATCTTTGTACAACAAATCGGAGAACTGTACTGAAGCAATGGTGAAGTTGGTACGCAACAAAGCTTTGAACGATAGCATTGACAACCACATATACTAAATGTATTATAATAGTGTATTAGCCGTAACGCAACTTGGGCAAGAATCACAACTCGTCACTCGGAAGCCATATCTTTTGGCATGTTACTTTGGATGGCTCGGTGACTTGTTGATTGACATCTCTATCTCCAAGGCCTAAGGCCCGTATATCTATGATCTCTCATATGCGTATGCGTATGCTCCACTGACCTGAGACGCATCACCCTGGTCCTGATGCATATCGTCATACAGCCACCATCTTCAAACAAGTCTTCATTCTCTTACAAGACATCAGACGGTGCTGAGACTCACAATCCAAGTACACATGCAACATGGCATTTTCAAAGTAGAGATAGAGAAGCTTGATTGTGTACTATCTAAGAGGGCCACACGGTATATATGGTCATACAAATGCGAATGCATACGTATTTATTTATGTATAGATACAGCTGAATACCATCAGTCTAACAGCAATCTCCCAGTCTCCCAGACGAGTAATCATCTCCAGCAATACGAAGGATGAGATCTATTTATGCAATATGGCAACTTTCTAATAATGTCATATTTCATTGATACGTCACGACAGGAATCTAAAATAATAGCCAAAGAAGCCGGTGAAATAACTCAGAGTGATAACCTCACCCATCCCATTCAGCCACAGCTGTCACCCAATATAAGAAATCTGCCATCACTGCCGCCGCTGCCGCTACCGTTCCCATCACCGCCACGACCACTGCCTCCACATCTACCACCGCCGAGAGTACCACGACCACCGCGACCTCTATAACCACGACCATCATTGCCACAATCATCGCTGTCATCGCCATCTTCGCCTTTATCCTTGCAACTGAAGCGTAGATGTGACGGTAATCGTTTCACTCTGAAATGTATACAAGCGACAGTCCAGCCTCTGAGGCCTCAGTATCGTCAGACTCCACATTTGGTTTATAGGAAACATTCCCACGCAGCACTAACACATCAACGCGAATCGGTATGGAAACGTCTATAGTTTTTGGAGCACAAACTGCACTACCGACTGGTTTGCATTCAGACGATACGACATCTACTGCGGCCATTGGGATGTTGTGGTTATGATATCGACGGTGCGGGGAGAGCAGGGTTTCGGAATTCGGAGGTGACTTCGAAGCTAGATCGGCCATTATCTGTGCTACTAACCAGGCCGGGCACTACTGTATCACCTCTCCAGGTTTATCACAGGCGTGCTATGAGTTCAGGCTCAAAGCGGGGCATAGCGGTGTTTGGGTGGTGGTTTTAATTCGCAAGTGATACGTAGATGGGCGACCTGTGCAGAATGTATAAACACGGATAGACTGTAAACACGAAATGCGTTGGTAGAGCTTTAGATGCAGCCAAGGACTAAGCTGCGCATCGACTTTGCGGCTCCGAATTCCGGGCTGTCAATGCTTGTCGGGTAATACATAGTACTGTACCGAGCACGATGGTTCGGACGAAATTTTGTTGTGGCGGGGTTTTTGGATAGGGCATGCACAGCAGAGGGAGAAATGATTCCGAAGGGGCAGTGTGATGCATGACGGCCGGAATATCGTGCTCGGCACGGTGGCACTCAATTACACGGTACTTATTCTAAGCAGTTAAATGGTTAATCTTAACTGCCGAGATGCTGTTATCGAAGGGTACTGTATTGCTCTAGAGAAGTTGCGATTAACGACAACTCTGTCCTCATTGACTTGTTTCGGCCAACCACGGATCGATTTATCTTGTTGGGGGCGGGAATGTACGGTTGCTAATTGTTTTTTACTGTCTGCTTGCCAAATCCCGCTCGCTTATCTGCTTTAGTTGGCTCGCTTCCGCTCGTTCCGATCGCTTAACCCGATCTTCGTGCTTCGCTGATGTCATTCCGAAACAACTTTAATTTGACGAGTAGATGAGACAATTGTGCGTTGGATTAGGCGGCAATGAAGTTGCAACTGCACATATTCACCGGAGCGCTTTCATCGGAGTCGGTCGCACTTGGAATGCGGGATTCAATCAACATAGGTACCAATCGCAAGTGTGACCCTTGGCGGTTACCTTCTCTCAGCACACCTCACAATTGTGTTTCTAGTTTTCTTCAACGAGACCCAGCTCCTACACACCCGTCCGCAAAAAGGACGACAAATCGGGCATAGTTACTATATAGGTCCCGCACCTTTTTATGATTGTCCGAGTTAGGTTGCCGCACCTGCACTGTAATTATCAGCCGCCACAAACGAAACGTCACCACGGATTGGAAAAATTTGCTTGCTTGGCGATACATTGATACAAGTAATTGTATACGGAAATAATAAACACCAATTAACTCTCGTTTAGGTTACGAAGTATCATCATGAGGTTTAGCTACTCCCAACGCTATACTTTCCAGTCCTCCAGCGCACGAATACCTATTCCCTTCACACCCTTGCTACCACAACCCTCTGAGATCCAGGTGAACCTAATCTAAAGATGAGGGAAATAATCCGTCCACCGCAACGTAACATAAGCTCCTTCAGGAACGCGTCAGAGGCTGATAAACGACTCCAAGAGAAGTGTAATACGCGCGCAACAAAAGAACGGTACAGATATAAGTGAAAAAACGAGCAGCGTAGATATGAAACAGTTTGAACTCTCCTTATCCAGCATCTTTCTCCAGCTACGTAGGCTATCCAAACCAAAGCCTGATGGACCGTATGAAGTAAAAACAGGGGCCGCGAAATAAAGTAGAAAACTGTAGGGTATACTGCCTGCTAATACCACAAAGGAGCAGACCTTCCAGACATAACTCTCTATTTCAGTCGGAAACTCAAAATTCCACGCTGCAGCGTGAAACCCTCCATATCCCATCGACATGAGTGCAAGTAGTACGCAGGTTACTTTCCGAAGGTACCCCGAATCGTCTGCTAAGCCAGCACCGTTGAAGTTTGAGATTCGGGGTACAACAACAAGCTGCTCAGGTGGAGCATCTGCCAAAATCTGTGCTGCTGAATGGTCGACCATGGTCGGGTTCCGCACGCCAGGGGGTTTTTTGAGCCAGAATATGCGCATACAGAAGGCGCACAATACATGCACAACTGTGTGCACCTCGAGAAGCGTGATAGGATAGTTAGTAGCCTTTCGAACGACAACCTACTTTAATCGTGAGTGTTGTAGACTTAGGAATGAAGACTGCGTCATACTTGAACCAGCATCCAAATCGCCTGGATGACTGCAAATGCATCTACTCCTCCCGTACGAACAATCGCAGCGGAATCCACATATAAATATTTTCCTTGAGAGGCAAGTAGTTTAACTCCGTCCGGGGTGATACTGCCTGCTAAATATGTCTCGTATCCACTTCCACCTATAATAAAGCCCCCATGATCACATAATACCCATAGAGCAGCGAAAAGCGACGTTCGTGTAGCTGGCTAATCCGCTACATTATAAAATCAGTCCCATACGCAAACAGCTTTAGCATCGGTATATTACCTCCGTGTTCACATCTAAGTCATCTTGACGCTACACTAAAAATTAGTCTAACAAACAAGCAACTATAACATCAGACTACTACCCTCGAGTGCGCAGATGTGAGTGCTGCGACAAGCTGTTTGGCCTGTATATACTGCATGAAAGCGGATAGAATGACAACCTCGGGGGTGACTAGAGCGATTGCAGTCCACTTTGTTTTACGCAAAAAAACTGAAAACTGAGACTCTCCGAACCCCGATACATTGAGTTGCAAGATCGAATAGACGCAGAGAGACAGGGTAAGAAGACAACTCTTGAGGATCGCGGCGGTACCGCGGTACCGTGGCTCTGTTACCCATGCAGGAGCAGTGTTATGTATCAGAGCAGAGTGATTGCCAAACGCCGGCAACCATCTCTCACCAACTGAGGGGCATGCAGCCCGGCGCTACACCAGAGGAGGAGTGAATATAATCGAAAACCGGTCGGGACGATCATTGTCGGATGATAAATAGGATATGGAGTTCAGTGAGCGAGGCGAACTAATCATCAGCGCATAGGAGAACGAGTCGGCTTCGGAGGTGTAACTTATAATCTGCACAGTTGAAAGATGGGGCCAATGACTAGTACTAAATAGAATGAATACAGTATGATTAAAACAAAACAAAAAAATAGTACCATGGAGAAAGTCGAAATCTAATAGTTATACACTTGGTTTGTCTGCTCGAAGCATTCTCATTGGTCGGGAGAACTTGCCACCTGGCGCATGTGGCAGTGGCAGATACAGTGGCGGGTACAGTGGTGTATATCCGCAAGTTGACTCAGGATTTATCCCGAAGACCTACAAGTTTTTAGAACGCCATCGAAGCTGCTCGAAAGGATCGGAGAGTGCTTGCTAATGCACTGAGTCATTTGTGTAGACTCATTCACAAATTTTCACTCGCCACCCGCCATTCGCCACTGCTGGCGCCACTCTACCATCTCCAGCAAACTTCAAATTTCTTAGGCATATAAAGGCATGGATTCTACCATTAGATAGTTCGGTAGAAAATCACTTGTGTACAACAGATAATTCAATCTCTCTTTGTACTTGATCACTCTCAGCAATACAGCAGACACAGTGGCAGATACAGTGGAGGATATACAGTAGCAGATATATATACCGTGGCAGATACACAGCGGCGGATACAGTGCCAGATATACACTACCGTATCAAAACACACATTCACAGGGGCGGATACACAGGGGCGGATACACAGCAGTGTGGTGGGAAATCCGTTTCTCACCACCACCACTCAGTTTGGCAGGGGGAAGCCGGCGGGGGGCGTATGGATATACAGGGATAACGGAGATGGACTGAGCAACGGGGAGTATATATTTGAGAGACCCCGGGGTAGATAGACATCATCTTACCATACAACGAAATACACACTCTATCTTTCCCAGCTCTTGGTCTCACCCACTCTTTCCGAGATTTCGTAGATCCACGCAATTTGTGTGGTTCCTCATGGCCGGGTATCCTATCATGTCCTCTCACCCTCTTCCTATGCTCCTTGAGCCAGAACCGCTCTTTCTCACGAATTCCCCTTGGATGCCGCGAGAGGTGCGGCAGAGTGTTGACGATAGGCTCTCTGCCTTCTAGCTCCACCGTTTCACCACAGCGGTAGATATACAACGGCAAAAACAATGGCAGATATACAACACAGTAAACACAGTGGCAGATACACGGCAGCAGATACACTGTGGCAGATACACAATGGTGGATATACAGAGGCAAATATACAGCGGTGGATATACAGTAGCAGATACAGCAGTGGATATACAACACAGCAGACACAGTGGCAGATACACCATGGAAGATATATATAGTGACAGATATACAGCCAGATATACAGTACCAGGTCAGGATACATGTTCACAACGGCGGATATACGGGGGTGGTTCAAGATACACAGCACGATATACACTGCGGCGGATACACTGCGGCAGATACACAGCAGCAGATACAGTAGTGGATATACAACACAGTAGACACAGTGGCAGATACACAGCGGCGGATACACAAAGGCAGATACACAGCGGCAGATATACAGCGGCACCAAATCAACATACACAGTGGTGGATACACAGCAAAAGTCTAGGTGATCTGCCTGATATCGTAACAAGTCCACCATGCTCAACGTTTCGAATCCTGGGGGCGGCAAAGCCGCCACCGAAGCTAGTAAGCAAATAGAGTGACACATTGATAGCTACGTCGATGTGAAACATGCCACACGCACTGATCCACAATGTATCCCAGCATGACTGGCATATTTGATACGCAAGTAAAGTTCGTGTTTGCTTTCTATTACTTTTTCTCGTGCCCAGACGCTCAGCCGTAGCTCGTCACTAGTCTGGTGGCTGGCGTAGCGCATGAATCGAAAATCCGAGCCTGCGAGGATTTGAGGCTCAACAGGCGCTACGCCAACCATCTAAGTCTGGGCATGAGAAAATATATTACTGTCTTGTATGGAAATCTATTAGAACACAGATGCTGGTAGAATTAAACATATTTATTGTTACCTGTAGCAGCGATATATAGGTGCGGTGCGAGACTACCTCAGACTGCGGATTACTCTAAAGGTCGAGTCTGATGGTTTCAACAACCATGGCAGTTTCCCTGACACGGAAAAATATGTTGCAGAATCTCTACAACGCAGTTGGTGGCTTTAACACGTTGTACCTGACGTTGCAACTACCTTGTCTTCCTAACCAGAAAGAGTACTCAATTGTGCATATTACGCAAATGCTAAGACCTAATTAACTTTTCCTACTCTCAATGCAACACTAAAACCTGTTCATAAAAGCAATGATCTAGGTCAAAATTGTTGTAGAATGTTAGATACACACCAAGCTTGAATGAATGCAAGAAAGACTACAAATGCGAAACTTATTTTGCGTGATATTCCGAAGTGATTTCATGGGGGCACAGCTTCAGTGTTGTGGGGTGGCATTAGGGTGCGTACTATTTGGGCGCTTCCTGTGGGAGTAGAGTATACCTGCTATTTTGGCCAAGCTGTGGAGGGCTGGACGCTCCTTTTCTGGCTACCACCCAAAACTGGTAAGATATGACAACGTATCTTCTCCGCACACCAATGCCTCGATTTTATTCCGGAATAATACTAATCTGGTGGTTTCGGTGATCATTTCGCCAATTTCGCGTTCTCGGTTAATAATACTCAGCATCCTTTTTCACCTTGATTCCTTCATTTCGTAGTGAATACTGACAAGTCTTTACACGTCGCCTTCACCGCCGCAAATTGATATATTCGATTGAATGTGCTATCGACGCGACCTGGAAAGAACAATCGAAAAACCTCAACCCGTTCTGTGCGGCAAGATTCAGGTGGTACTCATACACCATCACTCGCTGTGGGAACTTAAACAGATGTTACGATATGGAAGTTGGGGAGAACCGTGTGTATTGACTATGGTGCGATAACCGTACAAGTCTAAAGATCCAAGATAGTAGGGAAGAAAAGAGTAGAGTGCAAAGTCTAAAAGAGCAGTCACAAACCCTAGGGCTCCGGCTCATGTACATCTGTAACAACAGACATCGTAACCGAGCGCTGCCCATGTCCTCGATCCTGCACTGTACGTGGTGGTGACTAACTAAGGCAAGGTGAGTTCAGAGTAGGTTATGGCGAGGATAGGCAATAGGGGATTGCGCCCCGCAGCGGAATTCAGGTGTAATTGTGTGTTACCCTCAGCTAATGTGTTTGACTCACACGCGGCATCGGGTTTTGCACTGCAAGTACGTGCGAACAAGGTGTGGCCTGTGCACACTGGAAGGGTAGGGCATGCAGCTTATTGACGTCATGATCGACAGCCGAACCCATGCACGCTGACAATGACGTCTCGCTAAATTTACCGCGTACGAAACTTTCGGTCCAGAGTTTCTCCGGCGTTTGCGCACGGTAGGAGGATTATCTCCACAAAACCAATAATAGATACTTAGCGGTAGCTAAGGTGCTAGCCAAAGCACAGTCGGAAGTGCGGCATGCGATTGGTTATATGTTTTACCCGTGTACACCGGCTGTTTCTCCTTGTCCTGCCTTTCAAAGATCCTTCCGTTCCTACCAGCCTGGCGTTACAAGCAGTTCATTATCACTACGTTCGTCATTCCTCGGTATCGGGAGTGTCTCAGTCTTTTAGATGGGAGAAAACCACTTTCTGTTTGATTTGGACATCGGCTTTCGTGTGGACACGAGACAAGAGACAAAGCGGAAATGATGTTAAAAGAACGAATCAATCCCAAAAGTGAAAGGACTTTGGTACGTGTCCTGAATCGTGGACTGAATTGCGCAGAGCCCTTTCAGTGATGTCGTCCTTCTTAACGTGTTTGGTTCTCCCCCTTTTTAAACCTATCCTTGGTGACCATATTTCGTTGCTCATCCGCTTTTCGGAAGCATTATCCATGTAGTTGTAACAGACGTTCACGATGACCGTTTATCTTACTGCTTGACCCGTCTACGGTAGCCGTGATTCGCAACCCATCATTCGTTAGTCCCGTTGGTAGGTAGGTCTATCATCTCGAGATCAGTTAATTAAGCCTTCAGTTTGTTCAGTTTCACAATAGTCTGGTGGAAATAGTCTGGGACATCTTATCATCGGATCGTCTGGCATGCACTATCCAGAATGTAGAATTACACTGAATTGGATTAACACCTATTATGACAGTGAACTCAATAGTCTGAAACCATAAATTATCTCTGGGTGCGGGTTTTACTTCCCCATCGCGCCGGAGTGGTGTAACTAGCGGAAAAGCTAGAGAAACAGATAACATACGAACGCAGATCTGCTTTGGTGTGTAATCCTGCGCATTGCTACTCCCAAAGTAGTCCTGGTTCAGCGACGCGGCAGTAGTAATGGGTAAGAGCCGAGTCGACTCGAGTCAAAAGCTCGAGCTTTGGGGCTTCGGTTGGCTCGAGCTTTACCCAACCACAGATCGGACCATCAGACGTTGTGAATACAGGGTTATCCACGACCTTGACACTAATGGTCTGAACACCGCTCAAAGTACCATGGGAAACTGCGCCACGGTGTTCCTAGCCCAATGATGAAACAATTTCTAATTTAGTGGTGCATGACGATATGCAAAGATATCGTGCGTTGCGGTAGAGGACTGTGATTTGATGGATATGATCACGGATAAGGTCAGATGGCCATACGGATGCAATAAGGTTGCGCTTGTCAGTTTAGGCAGCTTGGCACGAGGCGGCCCGAAATAACAGCCGAAGCCACAAAATCTCACGAGGTCTCTCGGACTTATCTCCAATTCCCCCATTTCTTTTGCATTATTCGCTAGCAAAAACAGCGAATGGTGTGGTGTTTCCGGTTCGTACTCCCGGGGCCAATCACAACTAGAGGTCTGAGAGGTGGGAGTAGTTCCACTTGGGTCGTCCACCAATGCGTGTACAGCTTCTAACAGTTGTCTTTTGGGGCGACAATTCTACGCCCCGGACTTAGCTCCGTAATAATAGCACTGCCGTGAAAGAATAAAGGGTGGCTATTGGGAACCACACAATCATTCACTGCCCTAAACGCCCAGAAATAAACTGCTTCAAAAAGGAGGTTGGGGAAAAAGAAGTTACTGGTCGTGGTAGCGCTTAGTGTGCATGGCACTAACGCAAAGACCAAAGAGTGTGAGCGGGGTATATCTTCGATTGGTCAACGGATGTATAAACGGACGCTGATTTGAATCGTGTGCATTCAAACCTACTGCTGTGTAACTATGTCACTGCTTCAATTCCCAATAACACGGCCTTACTCGGGCAATACCATATAATGATGATTGTCCTGTCTTATCTTCCACTGCATTCAAGTTTGCCCCCATCTTCGATAATCCCCAGAAATCACCCACTTCTAGTTTCTTGCACTGACTCTAATTCTCTACGATGGCGGAAATAGTCGCAGCAGTTGCCGGTGCACTTTCCGCGTGCTTCAGTTTTGTAGCATGGAAACGAGACAGGCGCAGAGATAAGAGAGTCCAGCTACAAGATCAAGATTTAAAGGCCGAAGAGGCGTTTTATAATTCGGCGGTCTTCGGAAAAAGCACGGTTGAAAGACAATATATGCACGGCGTCGACGCCATAGGGAAGTCTTTTGCCGAGGGGGATGGTTCGTATACACTGCTCAAGATAGATCAATGTTTTGGCTGATGTGGAACCTCTAGAAATCTCCAAGGTGCTGATAGGTCGAATATATCAAAATTTACAGAGTCAGGTCAACAATCTTGAGTTTTCGTATAAACAAAGAATCATACTCTCACCGATGGAATATGAGGGGCTGAAGATTGCCTCTGTTCATGCAGTCGTGGGAACGGTGGATGCACTCACAGGACTCATCCAGCGAAAGTCCCAATCAGCGCCTATTCCTCGCGTTATGAGACTGTACGTACAAACCTTGAAACGATGTCTTTGGTGGAAGGATTCTAAGTAATGTAGAGATGACGAAGGAGATGCTTCTGGAGTTGGCCGGCAATCGCTGTCAGCACCACCAGCTCCAGCTGAGCACACAGCACTAGTCCGCAACCCAACTCTCGCACGCAAACATTGGCGCCAGTACCCGCGCCAGATCCCACAGCCGCCTTTGTTCCTTGACTTTATGTGCTCGCCCCAGGATCAGCACCAGCATCCGCCCCTGCATCAGCCACAGATTCCGCCCCAGAATCCACCTGAGTATGCGTCCCAGTATCAGCCTTGGTATTCGCCACCGCATCAGCCACTGCATCAGCCACTGCATCAGCCACTGCATCAGCCACTGCATCCGCCACAGCGTCCGCTCCAGTGTCCTTGCCAGTGCCCTTGCCAGTGCTCAGGCCTGCTACTGTACCTCAGCATTGACATGTTATTGGGCCAGGATCAGCATCTGCTCCAGCATCAGCACCAGTGCACGTACCTAAGTTACCAATGCCCCTTCCAACAGCAACACTAACGGTAGAAAATACACCCGCTCAAGGACCACCGAAAACCGAAGATAATTCCTTGCCAATACTGCTCAAAATATGGTGCTCGTTGCGATAACGTGGAACATCTGGATGGTGCTCGTGCAATTAAACTGGTGCCGGTGTCGGGGGGGTGAATAAAGATTACTGGAAGGCGGTGCATCACGGCAAGATATGGGCAGAAGGTAGTGCTGAATCGTGGTTCGAGAGAGGTGCAGATATTGAGTTTATATTGGTGGAATGCATTTCATTACGCAGCATCATTACAGGACAACAAAGTTATTCTGTTGAAGCAGTTGACGATGCAGGATAGGAGGCACTGCCGCTCTGCTTGGTGTGGGGCAATATGGGAATGACAGTCGTTATGTTGTCGCTGGATATAGGCGCAAATATTGGGGCGGAGATAAATATAGGGTTGAAGGCGCCTTATGACGCAGCGGTCACTGGGCATTCGATTGTTACTGGATTGAGAGAATATTAAGGAAGAGGATGGGATTGGAAGGATGGGCTTGAATGGCACTCCATGTTGCGATGTGGGCCGGGCATGTCGATATTATTCAGTTGCTGCGAGAAGGAGGTGCAGGTACTCAGGCGATGGCTCGTCATAAAGTTTTTTGGCTTGCTTAATTTTTATATGTTACTTGCATCACTTTGTACGTTGCTTGAATTTCGGCACAACTTGTTAATGTTTTAATGACGCTCTTTATTCCCTAAGGCTACCTTTAATTGTTATATTACTATAAATTACTACTTATCTTTTGCACACTCTGTTCCTTCAATGTTTTCATCTTTACAGGTTAATTCATCACATCAATACCCATTAAAGGATGCAACCAATAAGTAAATACTATGTTACTATATAGCCCAGAATGAGGTCTAGAGAGGTCTCTCGGAGTTATTTGGAGTCGCCGATACACCTCTACACAAATTCTCACTCTTGCCACTCGCCACTCATGCCACTCCGATCACCGCATCGACTATTTCAGTTGCGATTCAGTCAATCCCTGAGCGACAGTAGTTTCGGATGCTAATACATCAGCGACAATGATGAACGGTACCTTTTGAATACTTTTATCATACATTACACAAGTAGTAGGAGATTGAAAACTATGGAATGCCCGGAATAGCCGTCAACCCAACTGAATCGTCAGGAGAATTTGCGAGATTAATTGCCAAGTATGTATGTGGTCATTAGATATTACTCAGGACTGGTTCAAACCGGTTCCTGAAGCTAGTGAACTGGTTCGGGTGGTGCAATTTGGTAGATCGAACTGTTCCCGAACCGCACCACTCAACTGCGGTTTCGAACCAATTCAGAGCGAAGTATTGAGACCATTGCTTCTGCTCAAAAACACAGCAGAGTAGCATACAAATCTGCAAACGGGTGGGTACAGTCTACGATATTTTCGACTAACCGGCTTCATGCTGCCGTCGGAGATTTTTCCCGTATGCACCCAATATTACCATAACCAATGCAGGAGTTCTGCGTTACTGGCTGCTAGCATGTAGTGAAACAAGTTAACGAAAATCTTTTTTAGTCTCTCATAATATAGTCAGCGTGCAGTTGGGGCACTTAAAACTGCAACGAACATACGTTGTTTATTGGAGAAAAAAAACGTGTTAATATATTGCGCAGCTTGGGGTTGGGTATCACCATAGAGATCATATAACGAGGTCTAACATGACAAGTCTATCTAGCTTAAAAAGTTTGTGATATGATCGTCGATTCGGGCTTTTGAATCTTTCAAAACCTACTTTTTGTGGTAGTCTAGATAAAAGGTGATTTTCTTTATAATTTCCGGGTTTACCGCATTCCTACATAGCTTCAACGCATCAACGCAAATAGGTATGGAAACATCTGTGGTGGTTTGGTATGCTAGCTGTTCTACCGACTGTACAGATGGTTGCATCTAGATGATACTATATCTACTAAGTCCGTCAGAATGTTGTGAGGTGATGGTGTTGACGGCAGCGGCGGGGGAGAGCAGGACTTGGATATTCGGGGTGACTGTGAAGCCAGATTTAGCTATTATCTGGTCATTAATGTAAGTCGGTCGAGTGTTAATATATCGTCTCTCCCGGACTATCATGGGTGTGCTATGAGTTCCGGTTGAAAGTGGGACATGGTGGTGTTGGAATGGCAATTCTAATCGGCAAGTGATACATAGATGTGAGACTAGTGCGGGTGTATACAAAGTGCCAATGCAAAATTCACTGCAAGAGCTTTTAAAACTACTAAAAACCAAGCTACGCAACCAGTTTGCAGCTCGAGATTTCGGACTACCAAAGCAGGTCGGATAACAGACAGTAGCAGTCAATTACACGCTGCTAATTCCATGACAGTTAAATCTTCAATCTTAATTGCTGGGGCACTTTTATACAAATAGTACTGTATTAGGGAGTTTGCGATTGATGACCTCATGGAGTTGTATAGGCCAACTAGCGGATCGATTTACCTTGGTGGGGGTGGGCACGTACAATTGATAATTGTTTTTAATGCCTCCTCGCTTCGTCCCGCTTATCTACTTCATATTAGCTTGCTTCCACTAGTTCCGATCGCTTATCATGATTCTCGCATGTGCTAACAATGCGTGCCACGAGGGACTCCAAGAGAATTCCCCGGAAATGACAGGGATTTAACTGCAGACATAGTGGTCCTTTGCTGGCATTTTTAAGTACGTTATTTCGAGGCTGTAAGTTCTTAGGTGGCAGCGAAGTCTCTCGTATCTTCGTGGCTGAGGAAGCTGGTGTGGGAAGTGGACAATTCGATGTGCTGCGCCCTGAAGTCGTGGCTTCGCAGCATGCTAATCTTGACTATCATAAATCATTATCCGTGTTCACACAGGATTGATAGAGCATCATAAATTATAGAGTTCTGTTAGAGCACCACCGTGCGCCTCAGCCCTTTGACTTAGTGTGGGGATGATTTTTGGGCGGGACAAAATCTGGACTTTGGAGCCGGCGCCGTGGCGCGGTGGTGCCCAAGGTTTATTTGCCGAGTAGTGAATGAAGATATCGCCCTCGTGAAAGGTGCGCCCCAACAACTGCTTACGAACTCCTAATTCTAGATTTGTTCATAATGTTGTCACTGACGCTTCTTTGCTTCGTTGTATCGTTGACTTATATGCCGATGTGCTACGATCATAGGCGATGATCTCCAGCAGTCGGCTGGTTGCTATATGTGAAAGTTTCCGATAGGCGGAGCGTATATCTATATGCAAACAACCCCGCACCCCCAACTTCGTCTGCCACTTGGTGTGAGCCTCAAATGTCCGATCTAGTCAGATCGCGGCTATACAAAGCTTGCTCAAAAAAAGATGATGGTGGAATACAACTAGTAAACATTGTTTAAAACTTATAGCGGAGGTTTCACATCCCAGAGCTTCCATTTCGCCACTGCGGGGATCCAAATGACTGAGGTTTTTCAGGTGTGAACCGAAATCCCCGAGTGGGAGAATATATTTCTAAATACTTTTAGGCTTTATTGCGGATCCTAATCCGATGCTGTGAGTAGCTTTTGTGTGTGAAACCGCAGCTTCGAAGAAAGCCTGTCAGTCCTTGTCACAATTCTCTCACAGGTGTTAACAGCGTTCACCAGACAACCTTTACCGTGACAAGTAATCGGCACGGCAACGGGAACTATCACTACTAACATCAAACCCGATGGAGAATATCGTGTTCGCTCAGATAAACTCGCTACTTGTAACTTGTAATTAACGCTAGTGTGGGATATACGTGATATGAGTAACTAGTTTTTATTAACGATTTTCAGTTCGTACTTTGAAGGTTTGGCAGCGAAAAGACTGGCGGACTTTAATTTTCTCCTTACAACGATGTTACAGTAGTTTCTGCTCTCGTTCCCAGAATTTTTCGTCGCTCGCAAGCCAACTGACGGGTGGTTTTCGAGCGCAAGTAGTTTTACAAGAATTGAACAAGTAGCGAAAACCAGACAACCATCCTCCTTCTACTTTATATTATATTTATACCAAATTAAATTACTATTACTATGGTGATGATGGACAATTAATCAGGGTTTTCAACTGTTCATCCCGTCTGGGCCAAGCCATACTCAATCCCAGAATACGATTTCCTAGGCAGAGAACCCTTGCCCTACTTTGCCCTAGGGATTGAATATCAGGGCTACAACCCTATAGGCCCTACAAACTTCACATATACGCAGGAACCTACAAGCTAGATGATATCTGTACCTTGGACAAAATGAAGCAACTTATATTCACCCCATGACGTCAAGCGGATCAAAAGCATCGGCAAACTCGACAAACATGGTGCAGAAACTATTGCGATATAAGGGGGAGAACCATACGCATAGACTATGGTACATAGAAGAGAGAAAAGGAGAAAAGACTCGAGCTATATACAAGGCAGAGGCGAAACTTGAGTGGTCTTTTGCAACCTTTGCCACCGGATATGTAACAGAAATTCAGATTATACCTCCTCCTTTGGGTGCTGTCAAGTTCGGCTTATCGTACACGTATATACCTTGATTGTTCACAGAAATATACCCACCGTGTGCTTAACTTGCGTATGGGTCATACAGTCGCCCTGGACGGGGGTGTCGAGCCCCGGTGCGCTGCCGGTAACGAACGTCCCATATTTACTTATCCGATAGCCCCGTACTGCTAAAGTCACCTCCGTGCCTGGTATTTGACATCTCACGAAGGTCGCTTTCTTTTGCCTATGGTAGAGTACTGTACTGTACAGAGCCTGGAGTTCCGAAATATAATTTGGTCTCAATCCGATAATAGATCAGAATTTGACAGATAGCACCAGGTGTTCGGAGAAACAAACCCTTACCAATAAGAAACAACTACAATTGACGGCCAAAATGCAAAAGAATTAACTGGGGAAGCTTCTAGAAGATCCGGAGGAGGCGGTATCTCTAAGCGTTGCCTACATCGAAGGCATCATTAAATGGAACTCCGAGTGCAAAAACTGTGATGGGGATGAAGATGAATGCGGTAGAGTTGTACTGCGGGGAAGGTGGTGGCGGTTAGAGAGAGTGGTCATGGATGTTATTGGGGCGGGCGAGGGTTATTTAGTACAGGGTTTAGGGTTTACCCGTCATAATGATTTGTAGAGTAGACGATTGGTGTCAGCGCTAATATCGGGTATTTATGTCCGAGTACTGTACCAACGCAACGATGAAGTAGTTGCGCAGGCTTTAAATAGTCGCATTGATTACTACATGCACTATGCAGATCGTAGTCAGATATTAGCCGTAGCGTATTTTGAGTCAGAAATCACATTTCGCCACGCCGATATCACAACGTTTGGCAACTTTCCAATCATGTCTCATTAAATTGAACATTACGACAGAAAACAATCCAGCAGCCAAAGAAATTGGCCAAACCCAGAGTCACAACCGTACCATCCACCCCAGCCACCATGTCACTCAACAAAAGAAATCTCCCATCACTACCGGCCCATTTCATGATATCCAATACCTCTCAACAAACTTGAACACACACCAGCCTGAAAACGGAGCCCCCAGATGTCTCACAAGGACAACACTGGCAGGAAAATCCCTCCTTACAGCTGCTGTTGCAGCTGCTTTCCATACTTTGGCTCGAAGAGGTAGAATTGACGGTAATCGTTACACCCTGAGAAACGAGCGAGTCTCCAACTTTCGAAGCGGCTGGGGGGGGAACAGTTCCTACGATTGGTCCATTCGAAAGGACCACGTGGATATCCCGACCATTCGGATAGTTTGCATCGATAGCTGCATCCTGAGGGAGCTCGTAGTAGGTGAGATCGTTTTGAAGCATCAGTTTACCGAACTCCCAGCCAACAAATCGGACGGTTTCCTTCCGGCCATCATCGATGGTGCACTCAATCGCTTGCTTCCTGGAATTTATTGTGCAAACCGCGCTGAGATGCGCCTTTGCACCCTTTGGAACGTGAAACTTCTTTGGGTTGTCTGGATCAACTGGAGTAGGGACCACATGGACGTTGAAAGTAGTGCCTCTATCCGATGCAGCTGACAGAACTTTTGGGCTGAGTTTTGTGCCGGTGGATGGAGGGTTAAGTGTGTTGTTGGCGGTTAGGTAACGTTGTGTGATCTTGTAAATCAAGACGACGTGCGACTCATCGTGCTTCGTGGCTTCATTCTCATTGTAACTGTAGACAGTAGTGGGACCACTACCGCTCCCTACGAACGTTGCTACCCACTTGTTATCGGAGTAGGTATTGACGTAAGTAGCATTGTCGCTGGGCGTCGTCACCGTCGCGCTCAAGGTCCATACCGTGTTGCCGTAGAGTTGGTGCCGCATCGTAGATTCTCCGGTAGAAAAATGAGGATAGCACGAAGTTTGAACTGATGGGTGAGGTTTAATCGGACGTGGGCGTGTAAATTACAAATATTATGACGGGGATTGGGGTCTGATCGGACTCTAGTGGGTATGACACAGAGGCAAGAGTTTTGGGGCGATATCCACCATATTTATAGTTCTCTAGCTCAGTTACCATTCATTGTCACTGCCTACTACTCCAGTGTCAGAAGCTATCCGAAAAAAAAGCGATATCACCACAGTCGCAGAAGTGATATACGAGCCATGGCGGCAGTTGGCGGAGATTTTACAATTACTTAGACTACAAACATACGGCAACGGCCACTAAGGAGTATAGATATAATGATTGGTTTCTGCACTTCACCTATATTCACAAAACGCACGATTGCTTTGAAACGCAATGCAAGAATTCTCTGGGTGCGTATCATGGATAAGAGAACCCAATAAAGAAACCCCCGTCTGTCATAAGTTAAACAAATGCCTTCACGCTGCCATCCTAGAGCGCTTCGCAGTGTCTAAGTTCTTCATGCTAAGAATGTTGGTTTCTGTATGTGTTGGACATGCATTGTCGCAGAGGTTAGATTTACAGGACTCACATCCAGTGTTCCTAAGCGGCCCGGCCGGCCGTCGGGCTTTTTAGAAATCTGCAGGCCGGCCAGGCCTGTGATATAAAAGCCGGGCCGGCCTACAGATATCTGACGACCGGCCTGCATATATTTGAAACCTACATATATCTTCAAAGCCTGCAGAAGCCTGGGCCGGCCTGCGTATATTCTTGAGGCCTACGGACGCCTGCATATACCTTGGAGGCCTAGCCTGCATAAGGCTTGGCTACCTGCAGGCTATCTGGCGAGAGGCCGGGCCTGGATTCTAGGGACTACATTCGTCTCGACTTTCCTATTGTGATGCAAGGTGTATGTATTATTTTACGTGCAGTACGACCTGAAATTTGTTTCAATTCCCAGTATAGCCGCCGGTTTTTAGCTCAGCTCCTATCGTTCATAGCAGATACAAATTTGCTCAGTGAAATATAGAAGTCCGAGTCTTTTACACACAAACACAGCAGAGTAACATACAAATCCGCAAACGAGTGGATGGAGTCTACGATATTTTTGACTAACCTGCCTAATTCTGCTATCGGGGATAGTTCGCATATGCAGCCCATATTACCATAGCGACTGCCGAGGTTCTGTACCGCTGTACCACTAGCTGCTAATATACTATGATCACAAGTTGGCGAAAGTCCCTCAATCTCTCAAATAGTCAGTACACAGGTGAGACCTGCAAACTGCACGGACATAAGATGTTTATTGGAGAGGAAACACATGTTAATGTATTAGATATCGCCGTAGAAATCATATAACGAGGTCTGATATGACGAGTCAATGTGGCCAGAAAAATTGCGATATGATTGTTAATTCCGGCCTTTGAAATTTTCAAAAAACTACGTTTGGAGCTTCTTCTACAGATTAGATATGGTTTGCACAATGCATAGGAAAGAAAAACAAAACCGGTGACAATGATCAAGATTATGCGGACAAAGCTAGTCATTCAGTTTACAAAGTTTAATGTAATCAGTACGTCAGGCTCAATGACCTCCCCACAACCTTGGATCCGGCTGTATCATCCCTTTTAGCTACATGAATTGAGGTTTATTAAACCGGAAACAATATCTGAATATCTATATCCGACGTCGTAATGGAGTTCTTTCCGTGACAGATAGAGTATCTCTAAAAACCTGATCCAGGGTTCTCGGAGGCCCAAGTTTAAGTACCCGTATGCAATCGATATCACCGGCTCTTACGTTTTCTGTTGTGTCACCATCCATCATTTACAGGAGCGAATTATCGTAGGTGTAGTTGGCATGGATCATCCTCGATACAGTTTGGACTATTCCGATATAAGGTGCATTATATCATGCGATAACGGTGTAACAGGAAACAAATCAGATATGCAGTACGTTGTCAAGCCATGCAGGAGTAATTTCCTTTTTCAGTTGGCAGCAACGTATTGCAGCACACAGTTCAAGAACTACTATGCATATCCATAATATTATCTGCATATGCAGCTGGGTCAGTTGACATCTTGCAGTTTCGCCCTGAGCGGTTTGAATCCAACAAGGGTTATCCACCCCACCTACCAGGCTCCTGGATGGGAGGAAAGAAACCGCGTTTCCTGTTTGGTTGTCTGAATGTATTGCAATCATGGATCTCGAAGCGAATGTGACTGCATCGTTATCACGCGATTGCACATAAACAAATTTCCACAAGGCAGCGGGTAGCGAAACGTTAACCTGCGGGCCGTACCGTTTTACCTAACTACTCGTCGATACCAAAAGTTATCGGACAGCGCTAGATTGATTAGATTAGATTAGATTATTCACCATAAAAGCAAAACAGGCTCGTGCGGGATTTCCATATCTGACCTATGTAGATGGCGCAGCTAGGGTGTATCTCAGATTGATAGCTAAATGGGGTGTCTGGAGACTTTTGATATCGACGAGTAGGCCCGTCTTTTACAGTTTCGTTCAGGGATTGTAGGCTGTTTATATGCAGATTCTGTTTAGGTGGTTTCCGAATTTACTGCATTTTCATGCAGCTCCAACACATCAACGCAGATTGGTACGGAAACTGCTATTGAGGTTTGCTTTGAAAACTGCACCACCGGCGGGATAGACGGTACATGTAGATGATACGACATCTAATGTGGCCGTCGGGATGATGGGGTGATGGTAATGGGGGCGACGATGGGGAGAGCAGAATTTCGATCTTTCGAGGGTGACTGATGCTAGATCTGGCTATTATCTGGATGCCACTAAGTAGACGGGTACTTCTATATCATTTTTCCAGGTATTTTTTTTTAACATGAGCGTGCTATAGTTCAGGTTGAAAGTGGAGCATGGTGGTTTTGGAGTGCTGATTCTAATCAGCAAGTGATACATAGATGTGAGACGCGGGAGATGATGTATATACGCTCAGTGTTTTTTCGAATTGGTTGCAATAGTCGATTGGGATATTTCATTTGTCGATCGGCTGAAGCAACCAATGTAACATGTTGAGCTTCGCCACAGTTGACTGTCTGGCACCTACTTGGTCAATCAACGCCACTCTCGATTGCCCTAGAGAGTATGGTAGCTAATCTGAAGAAAATCGAGCGTGTGTGTTTGGGGGAGGTTAGCACGAGGTCAACTGCTAGATCTTTTGTAACTAACAAAAACTAAGCCGCGCATTGACTCTGTGTGTGGCTCGATATTCTGAGGAGCCAAAGCAGGTTAGCTAACAGACAGAAGTAGTCAATGACACAGTGCTTATTCTATAGTAGTTAAACTTTATTCTTAACTGCTGGGGCATTTTTATTTATGGAGTACTGTAGTAGAGAGTTTGCGATTTGCAACTAGCTATGTCATCTTGTTTCGGCTAGGAATATCTGGGTCAGACTTGTGGGTAGTTCTAAAATCGCGAACTTCTCTGTATTGTAACCAGCATTTAGTGCCAAAAATGAAACGTACCTGAGATGGTAGGCAAATGTTCAATCATTGCCACTTACGGTTTAAATCCAGCCATATTTTATATGTTGCATTTTCCGGTACCAAATGCTGGCTACAAGTAACCTATTAATATCTCCTCGCTTTAACCCTTCGCTTATCTGTTTCATTTTAGCTTGCTTCCGCTAGTTCCGATCGCCTTCTTGGCTCGTTTAATATCTTTCCGTATCGTCTCGCTTATCTTCCCCGCAGACCAACGCATCGAATTCATTCTAGAACAATACTAATTTTATTCATCTAACCTTATTTCAACGGTTATTATACAAACTACCCTCCGAAACCTCGGATTATATAGACTACCCCGTACCCAAATTATTATACAAACTACCCCCTGTAACCAATGGCTCTTTAAGATAGCCAAAGTGAAATACTCTACAATATGACAACACGCCACGGCAAATACATCTCTTGGCATAGTGACCGAGCCTTTTACAAAAGGTACCATGACAGGAATATCCGGGAGTTTACGAATAGTTTTTACTTGAGAGTTACAGTATTAGCTACATCTAGTAGCTAACCAGTTAGACAATAGTCTCATGCGTATACAGCCTAAGCATTGTGCGTTATGGTGGCCGATTGTCAGCGATGTATGTTATCTGAGAATTTCAAATTGGATGGTACCGGTGGTGGTAGTACTGGAGAAATTTGCAGCGAGCAAGTCATGGTGAGAAATAGTTTCAATCATCAAACTAATTAAGAATCACAGCCTGTGCATAGAGAGTAGTGTATATAAAAATCTAGGGATGAGGAAGGTAGTCTGTATAATTTGAGATTTTGGAGGGGTAGTTTGTATAATAGCCGTTATTTCAATGATCACTTCGCCTTGATTCAGAACCTTAGTTAATTTTGTTTCTTACAATCTGGTTGTCAGTCGGGTATGGTGACCTGCGACCGCAACATGCAACAATTCTGAAGCATGATATTGCAGTTCTAGCCGGAACGAAAACATTAAGGCGGCTGAGTTCCGGGGTTAATGAGTGTACCAGCTATCACGTGCTGCATAAGCTATCACTTGTCACCGTACTGATCATCTTCAGAGTTACACCCTCGGTGGTGTAAAGTCGTTGTTCAGCTTATTTAGAAATAATGTAATTCGCCCTGAGTAAAGATTACGGAAGATAATATCCGTCTCTAGCCCTCCCACGCCACCATACCCTCTGCCTTCTCCAGCCTCTGTGTAACCTCATCATTCCTCCTCTCCCCAAAATCATCCCACCTGGCATCTCGCTCATAATCGCATACCTCAACACCTCAGGATAGCTCATAAAATGCTCACGACAGATAACTCCGGCCTATAAATTCGCCTGGAGCACCGTCTCGATATCAACGACTGTACGACCCCTCTATAACCCCGTTAGTCCCATCACCCCATACCTCTCAGGAATAAACTTTTATCTTCCTCCGCTACAGCTACTCTTTCAAATAGCCTACCGCCCTTCCTTATCATTACCGCCTACCTCTCTCTAACATAGCTTGGTTATACAATAAACTCGTGGGTGCGGGTGTCAGTACCTTCTTCAGCATGCGGAACTTAGACGGCGCCTTAGCCGTATCCAGCGTCCCGGCGAGCTGTAGACACATCACCCACCAACTTACATCCCCCCCGGAAAGCCAAAGAAGACGAACACAGAGAAGTTGCCGGGGAGCATGAAGTTCTTGGTGTGGATTTTGACGACCCATTTGGGGTGGAAGAGACAGTGAGTGGTGTCTATGTCGTCAGTTATGTTATACGAAAGCTGGGTGTCGGGTGTATCCGATAGGTCTACATCACAAACTTGTCGGCGTGGTAGGGAAGCCCGACTGAGGCTGAGCTATAGAATCCATAGACTTCCTTGTGACGGTGTGGGCGAACTCTGCGTGCTTTAGTGGGTTGGGATAGGAGTAGTAATAGTCGGTGATGCTGTTTGGTTAGCATGCAATCACTAGAATCTCAAACTGGTATTAACTTACACAGTATATTTTCCCACTCTCGGGCACTGTGGTGTTGTGCCGGAGGTAATCAGGCTAGATGTCGAATTTATCTTCGGGTTGCCGGTAAAAGAACGACCGCAGGATGGTGTTGGCGGTATCATGCTGATTTTCGGATCTCAGGAAGTCTCTTCGTCTATGTTCTAATCTTCCAAATTGGCGGAGTAGATTCAATCGACGTTTGCGTGGGCGTGTTGATCAGTGGTGTCTGCTGTACGAGGGACAAAACTAACTGCAGCCTGGAGATATGTCAGAGCTAGAGTTCTCACCAGAGAATGGATAAAACTCACCACAAAAGCGGATTAAAACAGAAGAGCGCGACCTCGCAGATGTGGTCCTCTAGAGATTTGGGGTAGGAATAGCCTGCTTCACATCAATGGTATTCAAGGGGATCAGTATAAACGACAGACTGTGAATCGAGCTGTGGTGGTTCTTACGCAATGGAAGACTTGTGGTTTTGCCACCCCCGTATACCTGGTATTGCTGAAATCGACATTGCTGTCCACCAACAAATGCAGCCTATACATGCCATACCACCAGCTTCCAGCATATCAGTACTTTCCTCAGGCAAAAGACAGTATTCGTAGGGAGCATTGGGTTCGGCGGGATAAAGCCCTTCAATTGCTAATCAACCACATCCATCTGGCTGACACCAACCTTATCGGAATAGCGTTTGGTTTTTTGGAGAGTAAGTGATTGTATTGTGTTTAGCTCATTAACCTGGAGAATGTAAGGCTTTGGCGCCGATTACTTGGTCATTTAGCGAGTTTATATTGCGCTGGGTTCGAATTTCTGATAATTAGTGATCAAGATTGGAATTTTATAAGAAACCTTCTAACCATCGATGATACTCAATGAAGCGGCGAGAAGCATAGAAGACATTATCTTCTGGTTCATTGCGCAGAACGGTGACCAGGGTTGGTCCCCACGAAATACATTAATGTTACAATTAAGTCAATGTGTTGACCGAGAACTGCGATGTTTCTACACCCACTGCTGGAAGTCCATTCTGCGCCTGTGTTGAGAATTGAAGAACGTGAGGCGGAGTAAGATCCGCCTGGTTAACACCCTGCTCTACCAGCGAAATTCAATACCAGAACAGGAGCGTCCGATCCCTTTCCCTCCTACCCGAGTAATCATTCCGGAATTTAAAATGTGCACAGACATCGCTAAAGTGTAACGCAGGCCTTATTTCGGGTATGCCACCTACCTATATGCAGTGTTCCTAAGCGGCTAGGCCTTAGATTTTGCGGACGAGCTGGCTAGACCTATATGGTAACTAGTCTATGAAAACTAGATCAGGTGGTTTACCTCTTAAGTGAGTTGATGATACAGTACGTAACGGTACTCGGGGCAGGGAAAACCGGACACCCTATTTCGGGCAGAACTATTCATGTAACAGTGGATTATCAAACGCCACGCGTAGCATTAGGTTAAGCACGGCAGAAATTTGACCAGAAACAGTAAGTTTTCAGTTAACAGACAACTGTATTAGTTTCTTCATTCTCTGCTCTCTTAGCAAAATCCGATTTCAGATTTGGGGTGTCCCAATTCTTTTTCCCTGCCCCGAGTACCTCAACGTACGGGTTTTCATTGACCCAATTTCATGATGTATAATATTTACGGAAAAACACCTTATAATACCTGAACCCTGATCTTATCGTTGAAATTGCTTTGTTCACTTCAGCATATTGTTTCTAATTTTAAGCGCATTAATAAAGCGCATATCAATTGATAGGGGTATTGCGCATTGCTTTTTCCACAAATACCTCCCATTACCCCGCACTAACAAGAAACGTTCGACCACACCGCTCATAACCTTGATTGATAACCTTAAAGTATATTTTAATCTCTATAGTCAGTCTACACTATTCACCCACCCTAATACCAACTTAATTACAGCTTCTCGCTATCTGGTTCAAATTCGATTAAAATGTCGGGAGAAACACCACCGCATGCCGCTGTCTCGGATAATTCTTCGGAACAACTGGAGCTTTTGTTGCGCAGGACTAGCAATATTGTTGTTGATGATACAAACGACGACGGACGGACACCTCTACACATTGCGGCATTCCATAGCTCCGCTGCCACCGTAACCGTTCTATTGGAGCGCGGTGGTGATATGTATGCTAAAGATAGCGATGGACGAACTCCGCTGCACTTAGCGGCCCTCCAGGGCCAGAACAGCTGTGTAACCAGCCTGCTGAGTTTCGCACCCGCTACAGACACTAGAGACGATGATACGAAGGCAGATGACGGTAGTATAGTGGCTGGAGACGACAATATGAACGCTATGGGCAAGAGAGAAGCTAGATCGATCCGAATGGGCCGTATGCCTTTAAGGCCATAGAGCGGCAAGGATAGTTAGCTTGTTGAGGCTAGAGACACCGATGGACGAACTCCATTGCACTTGGCAGTATTCCAGGGTTACGGTAGCATAGTAACCGAACATCTGTAGTATGCAGCCAAGATAGAGGCTATAGGCAACAATGGACGAACTTCTCTGCACTTGGCGGTATCCCAGGGTCACAACGGCCTGATAAACATCCTGTAAGATCATGGTGCGGACACGGAAATTAAAGATAGCGATGGACAAACTCCCCTGTACTTTTCCGTGTTGGGAGACCGCAGAGAGGTCGCAAAACTGCTACTGGATGGCGGTGCCGATGCACAGACCACGGACCGCAGCGGAAAATGGTAATGCATGCACTTCTAGACTTACAATTGATGAACGCCTCGCCATCTAGTTACGACCATACTGCCACAATGTTCAACCTTCTGGTTCAAAGAGGAGCTTATTTTGATACTGACTACATTAGAGAAGCGTTAGACGGTGGTATTCTCCCCTTAGCTAGAAAAACGTTGGTTGCCCATGGAACGTTTGCTTCTTTGAGGTCGGTTGAAACGGACGAGTCGCCATAGTTGGAAATTCTGAGCAAACTGTTAGAAGTCCACTTTGATAACATTGCCGTCGACGACCTGTCTTCGTTAAAAGATCTCAGCAATACTGGTCTGAATTGTAGGGGCTTTGCTTTGCTCTTTACGTGGACACCCGCCAATTAGCCCAACAATGAGTCAAATGCTGAAAATGTTACCACCACCCTGATTCTTCCCGAAGATTTTTTTCTGTATCATTACAACGGATGCGCTCACCATCTCCACTCTCTAAGCGTCCAATTATCTAACCAAGACGCGTGCTTGGACCAAGAGGTGCTGGATCGCTGCTTCTTTGCCAATCCTGCAGCATATTACGATAAACAGCAAGCATTGGAGAATGAGGTTCGTCAGATCTTCCAAACTGACTGGGATATATTTGGCAACCTATACAGTATTGGCTATGCTATGGTAGTTACTATTCTGCGATTCGCTCTTATCTGTACATGATATTGTCTAAGTTAGAAGAATGTGCTAATTGTTGCTATCCTCAACCAACCAGCCGTCACCAATCAAGGCAAAGATGCTTAAATCAATGATTCGCAAACTCTAGGACATGGTCAACCTCATTCTGTTGGGGATGAATAAGTGCAACACGGCTAAGTTTTGCTGTGATACATTCACAATCATGATCAAATCTTATCACCAACCGGGTGTCGTGCAAGTGGTCCAGATATCCAGCGAAGTACTTGTGTATCTGTATGAGAATCTCGGTTACTGGTCGATTGACCCTTGCGACGTCACACGATCAACCGTATTTCAGCAGGTTTTCACCACAATCCGAGGTGGACCCGTGGGACTTGGTTACCACATTGTCAGCCCCAGCAGGCCCATAACTTTAGGAAATGCTGCTACGCTCATGGACTGTGCTGCACTTCTTATCCAGATGTATTCCCTTGGTCTTGTTATGTATACTGGATCTCACTCGTAACGTCTTTGCGGTACTTCTCTGGTTACCCTGAAGGGATTCCATAACCGTCCTCGTCACGATCTGTGGGAATATGTGGCATTGGGATGTTTTGGAGACATGATCGGTGGTCCTGTCTGGGCTTTCCAACAAAGCCAGCACTCCGGCAGCAGAGATCTCCATTATTAACTGCAATGGTAGTGGATCTTATAGATACCTGGGGTCGAGGATATATCGACTCTCACCCGAGCAACACTCACACCATTATCAGTGTCAGGATGGGTGGTGGAATATTGAGGCCAGTAGCTACCACCATCGACCCCAGATACATGAATTCATCCTGGGAGGGGTATAATCTATGTCATTGGGAAAAGAGCGCCCCATTCCAGGGAACTCGGCCGACCGCGGATATCAGCTTTACTGCAGCTTATAAACTAGTCATTGGGGCATTTTCAGTAAATCCCGACTGCCATTTTGATGAGACTAAAAGCTTCTTTGCATCGGGGCCGTTTCTCCAAAAGCTTAATGTATGACATCCCTCTGGGAAAACCGACGGCCGCGAGCTGAAATTCTCAGCTGGTCAATTTGTAACATTAACTGCTGGAAGCTCTCAAAAGCGGGTTGAGGGTGCTACCTTAAAGGTTGCTCTATGGGACAAGTGGATGGCACGTAAGGATATCGCAGTGTTAGCAACACCGTGGGGTATGGAGCTAAGGTGTGGCCCGACGGGTTCTACTCAAAGATCTTTTTGAGGGTAATATTGTCCAGTTCGCAGCGTGTATTCAGCCTCAACAATGGTCGAGAATTTGTAATCACTTCCAGGACATATTCACGGGAACGGGCGTAGCGGATTTCATTATTCGAATCGATAACCTTCGCGAAACTGACAACGACGGCTTCAGAGACCTTTGGGAATTTTTGCGATATCGCTTTTCGTGTTTTGCATTCTACCGGCTCAACTCCCAATCTCGATGCCATAAAGCTATGATGGCCATTTGATAGTGAAACGCTTTGCCTGCAAATAAATAACGGCTGGCCCCTGCGGTTGAAAGATTCTCCCGACCAAGCAACATTCGTTATTGCATCCGCGAAGTGTCACTCCCTGAGTACAAACATCACTTGCCGGGATCCAGAGTGGCAGTGGAACAATGATATCAGGTACCTACAGAAAACCGTCCAAACTCATGTAATAACGGAGGGAAGGGATCTAGCCAACATTACACAACGTGCGAAAACGAACTCTGCGATGGCGAATGGTAAGTACAAGGAGATGGGTACTTAGTGATTTCCACAAGTGGCATAAACGCACCAAAAGTCAGCGCCAGGTGGAAACGGTGGGCGCTATTTCTGAGTTTGCGAGGCACAAGTCAGTCCGAGTGTATTTGAGGGAGATTATTAGTGCAAAACATCAGAGTCACTCTGTGGAGGTTATTATCACCTTAAAGAAGTGACAGTACACCAATATTCTCTCTTGTTCTTTAGTTGGTAACATTTGCATTTCATTTTGGTTTGGTTTAACACATAGCTCTCCCCTCAATGGCGGTGTTATTCCTATAGGTTTTGCAGCAATCTCACCCACTCTGTATTATTTTCTTTAAACTGTTAGCTATCGTAGTATTTAATTTTCTAGGAAGATCTTTTTTTGCTGTAAAATCTCTAGTTTCTCTATTGTAACTTTGAAAATTTCCTTATTAGTTTGGGTATTATAGGTGGTAAAATGTGATAACTTGCGCGACGCTCTTTACTCTTTTACACGCTTACTTGATTTTTTTGTTACTTAAAATCATGAGGCGGAGGCCGTTATTCCTTTCTCTTCCTTTACCGCCTTGATATTTCGATGTACTGTCTATCCGCAATGTGTAATATGCTCAAAACCTAAACGCCAGATCTTCTAGTAACAGAAACTAGAATCTGACTCCCATCAGCGCATTGATCTCAACTGTTAGGTAGGGAACTGGTTCAAACCGCTGGTCCATGGTGTAGTCCAATCCCGGTTCAAACATTCGAACATTGGGACCAGACCAACAGGACTGGTTCGCTTTTTCTAAGGGATTGGTTTGGGACTGGTTTGAACCAGTTCCAGTGTGGCCACTCATGTTCAACAGCGGTGACTGAATGATCTATAAAATAAAGGGTTTCTCGCTCTTCACTTTCACAACTATTCACACAATGATCTCCGAACAAGATCTTATGGATGGAATACTTTCTGATACCTTCGAGGGTATGAACTTCTCTTTACCAGTCTCCGATGCCAATTGCAATTTATATCAGAGAAACCACTAAAGGACAGGTTCAAACTAGTCCAAAAATGGACCGAACCGGCAGTTCGATGACTCAACTAGTTTACTGCTCGGACCAGACCATTGGAACTGGTTCACACTTCGGACCAGGACTGGTTCGAACCGTTGAGACCACTGCATTAACGCGACTGGTTGATGTAGGGTTTTCGGGTATGCACATTCTTACCCCCATGCAGGAACCTTGTGATCTTTTGGACAGTTGTGTGCGTTGCATTTCCGGCTGAGATGCTTTTGCGACGATATTTCACTCTCTTCTCATTAATGTATCGACGGAAGGTGTCGTTGCCAGCTTCATTTAGCAAAGAAGAGGGATTAATATTGTAGGATTACATGATATATATTGTTCTGATAGCAGTTTAGGCCTCCCTTGAACTGTGTTGCAGAAATAGAGTTCGGCCAGATGAGAGATTGAGCGTTGGAGTTACGTAGGTCCCTAATTCATTAACAATGGTCGGTGTATAGCCTTCATAAGGCGGTTCTCGGTCATCCGATGAATGTGACCGGTGACACACCAGGTAGAGAGAGATGACGTACTTAAGGAAGGATACCTAAGGAAGTCACCTTTGTTGGATGAGATTAGATAAAGAAAACAGATTTATGAGATGAGATGTGAAATAGAGTCGTGTCAGGTGCTTTGTCACGATAGCCTTTTCGAGCTGTGATTTATAATTCCAAATGAAAATCGCTTTGTTTTTGTTTGTTTTAATAATACTACATTGTTCCATCTAGAGTAAACGAAAACCACTAATTTTATTCGACGTCCGCAGAATTGCCGCTGGCATCAGGCAGTTCATCGTCATCCCGTCTCCGCTGGGTCGAGGTAGGTCTCGTAGTGGGCTGCAGCTTGGTGCTAGCGTTTTGTGTTGCGATATAGATGGGTGAACCGTAAGAAGAGAAAAGGATAAGGCTCGACATAGACACAGAGAATCTTGAGTATCTCCGGGTATGCAGGTACCAACCCTCAGCCACCATCGCCACCAAATCCGTCTTTCTCCAATTTCAACGAGTTGATCTAAAAGACACTCCAGCCCCAATTATTTCAACACGATGTCGATTACAGGGCTTGTTTGTCGATTTCAGGGTTGGGGATATTGGATGGAAATGAGAATCTGTATTCCATTACCGATACACCTGTGTAAGTTTTTGTTTTGTTTTAATCATACTGTATTTACTCTATCTAGAGTATGTGCCCACTTTCCCACCCTCTCCGGATGGCCTGGCTAGGTGGGGGAGATCCTCTTCCTCTACCTTTCATCCCCTTACAGCTGTGAGGGTGGAGAGAAAGGTCAGTCGCCGGGGATGCTGGAGTAGTGGCAGAGAAGACCTCCATTCAAGTAAAAGAAGATTTATTATATAATGAGAAACAGAGGAATTGTTTGGGGAAGCCGCCTAGTGCCTCTCTGGACAGTGTCAGGAACCGGTAGAACGGCTAATTTACCTGTTCCCAGCGCTAAACTAACTTAAAGTTGAAGCACGAAATAATCTCCCACAACAAAAATGATCAGATTGGTACGGCCCAAAGCAGAAAATTAGCAAGAAAAATTCTGAACAATAATTAAGACTAATTGAGCAGTGAAGCTGGTACTTCGTACAATGACAATCTCAATGGTGCCCATGACAACTTGTTAGTTATCGCTAGCTCCATCAGCAAAAGTTTGTTACCATCACCACCGTGACAGTGAATATATGTGCAATGCCTTTAGGATAGGTATGTAGCTCATCTTACGAAAACTGCAGCCGTTTTGCATCTTACTCACAGTATTTTTGATAGTTTTCAACATTTTGTTGAACTCTTAGAATATATCGCGCTTTGACTTTAAGTTAGCTTAGCGGGGGGAATAGGTAAGTTAGCCGTTTTATTGATTTTTGGGGCTGTCCGGAATGACTCCCCCGCCTAGTCAACTTCCGCCGTTCTAGTGCTCCACCAAAGAATGCACTCAGTAAGCAAACCCATACCTGGTTGCGAAGTATTGATTTGCACATGCAGGACAATGGTACTAGTTCTGTTGATAGCGTCCGAACTGGGGTCGTATGGCATGAGCATGTCGGGGAGTAATTGGTTGAGAAAAGATAACGGCACACGAGGTCACGGGCTCCGTAGCGCTATACTCTGTATCGGACCACGCTATTGAAAACTCATGTGACGCACTGAGTTAATTACTTCACAGGTTTGACCAATCCACATGTTACAAAGCAGACGAAAATCATATCGATTTGAAAAACTGAAGCCAGATTAGAAAGTCCTACGCGATACATATACTCAATACGGAAAAAGAATTTCCGAATAATTAAGCCATCGGAATAAAAAAAAGTAAGAAACAATCGTCAATCATAAATTAAAGACATAATCAACAAAATCAACAATCATAAGCTAAAAGTCTGTTAGTGTAACAAACATTTATCAATCACAAGTCCATATTCTCACCAATACCCCTGTCCAACTCATTCGCGTCAAACTCATGAATCTCGACAATCAGAACAACAGAACATTAAATGTAAAGTAAAGCAGAAAGAAAATCACACCGAGGCATGGGGAAAAAAAAGCGAAATCAGCCCCTTAAAGGCGAATTATCAACCGCACGTATGCCTTCATCACAGTACAATCGAAAATGTTAGGATGCGTTCTGCCGGGGGTGGATACTTTTATTTATCCGGCGAGCTGATGTGGTCAATCTGTCGTTCCGGGGGTGACTACTTGACATAAACCATCCACCCCAGGAAATTATCTCCACTGCGCTCACTATGTTATTGGAGAAGAAGAGTGCAATAGTTATTCATTTGTTGGCAGCGCAAGTTTAGGATAATGCAACAAAGTTATTACGAAGATCCTCCGTATGTTTTAGTTCGCCACGGTACCATAGGTAGCCTGCCAGAAATAAGAATCAATAAACCTCGACACGTTTGTGTCCGTGAAATCAACATAAACGTAAGTCCCCACGACCTACTTAAGTACCCATCGTCAGCAACCAGCACCAAATAAACAAAATCCTCTTCTGCAACACTGAGGCGAGAACCTTGTGCGCGCGCAGACCTACGGCACCGAGAAGAGAGGAGAAAGAACGCATACACACAGAAACTCCCGGTATGCCCCTGCCGCCATCCGCCATCCCAGTTTTTTGTTTGTTTTTATCATACTGCATTCACTCTATCTAGAGTATGGCAATGTCCGATTCTCCTCTCCACCTTCTACCCTTCCATTAACAAACGAAACGAAAGCAATATGAATGGTAGCACACAAAACAAAAGAAGGGAAAGAGAAAGAGAAAGACTACTAAATACACTCTGCTCAGCGGTGGGGGAACGTCCCGACCTCAGTAGCTGCAAGGAAGTACATCATCGCTTATTGGAACATCTCCACGGAAAACAACTCGGATATTGCACATGCCTGCGTCTTCCCGTTCTCCAGCCGGTTGCCCGCCCGACTGCTTTCCACAGCTCCCGCTCCTCATTCTTCCACTGCCTGCAGTGACGGAAGAGATGCTCTCGCATCAGGGCCACCTTCCTGCACCACCGCACTAATTTTTCTCGTGCCCAGACTTAGATGGCTAGCGTAGCACACATGTTGAGCCTCAAATCCTCACAGGCTCGGATTTCAACCTATCCGCTACGCCAGCCACCAGACTAGCGAGGTACGAGCTAGGGCACAGCGTCTAGGCACCAGAAAAAGTATTGATTATCTCGCTGCCCGAAGCGCTTGAGGTAGGTTGCAGTGGTGGCATACCCGCATTTGAATTAGGCACCGGCTTCCAGTTTTACCTGACCCGCTCTTGTATCCATTGTGGTTGCTGCACCGCGTCCCCTCCCACTGTGTTTTTGCTGCTGCTCGCTGTTTGGAGATCCTTCTAGCTCTGTTCGCTGAGAAGATGTACGCTCGCTGCTACCCCGAGTCTTACCACTCCTGCCACGGTTTTTCAACAAGACGGAACCTTTCCGGAAAGTCACTTCTTACAGTCAACTCGCGGCAGTCACTTTTTCCAGTCTCGATCCGACCCCCAAACCAAGTAAAGTATATGAATACATCTTAGAGAAGTGCACGATGGTAACCAACTGTGTTCAAATTGAGTTCTCACCACCGGTACCAATCTGCTGCCCTGATTTTAAACTCCGTCTTCTACACTGCCAACTCCGCCGAACTCTTTGCACTAGTAACTTGACGGAGATGGCAGTTGGCCAGATCAGACTCGACTCGGTAGTGGTAAAAACGACTATAACTTGTTAGTAACACTCATTGGTTGCAGCTACTGTAGGAAACATACTGGTTGATAAAATGGTAGGTAAACTTGATAGATAAAAATCTACGGTCACGCGAGGAATTTTGAATCAGTAATGTATGAATGAATCATTTGGAACGGGGAGACTTCCGCAATTCCTTTATACTAGCACTTCATACCATAGACCACCGTGTCCTTTGTGTTGTAGTAGTGAATGAGGCCGAAGCCATATATACTGTTGTCTCAAACTGTGCATGATGATGGTGGACCTATACCAGTACTGTTGAGAAGTTGTTCTAGTCCAGTCACGGAGGATGTCTCTCCGCGGAGAGACCGGTCCATTCACGGAGTCCCACCCTCCGTGACTGGACTGGTTCTTTCGCGGAGTGTACCCCTGCACCCCACCTCCGTGTACACTCGGTGAATGCTCTGCACGCATATATGCCCACGGATGTATGCGTACTCAGCTGGCCATATCCAGCTGAATTTAATCAACGCAACTAATTGCATTCAGCCC
>Ga0307515_10002845_pt1 | contig 36825 bp, 30 predicted proteins | sample 17_EM_MG_FD_194513 | JGI IMG/M metagenome (GOLD analysis project Ga0307515, IMG submission 194513) | Populus trichocarpa ectomycorrhiza microbial communities from riparian zone in the Pacific Northwest, United States - 17_EM | ecosystem: Host-associated > Plants > Roots > Unclassified | place... | reverse complement strand
CGCGAGCCCGATGGCCTGATCCTGTAGCCCGTGAGTTTCTCCATGCAGATGGCTCCCCGACGTGCTCTTGGTGCCGAGTGCTGACGCGAGCCCGATGGCCTGATCCTATAGCGTGTGAGTTTCTCCCATGCAGATGGCTCCCCGGCTTGCTCTTGGTGCCGAGTGCTGACGCGAGCCCGATGGCCTCATGCTATAGCGTGTGAGTTTCTCCCATGCAGATGGCTCCCCGGCTTGCTGTTGGTGCCGAGTGCTGACGCGAGCCCGATGGCCTGATCCTACAGCTCGTGAGTTTCTTCCATGCTGATGGCTCACCGGCTTGCCCGGCTTGCTCTTGGTGCCGAGTGCTGACGCGAGCCCGATGGCCTGATCCGACAGCCGGTGAGTTACTCGCTGATTGTTCTCTACTGCCGCTTTGTGCTGACGGTAGCCCGATTGCATGGTTGTACAGCGATGCCCTGTGAGTATTTTATTAATCCTTCACCAGGACCTCTGGTAACAAATATGAATTTGATCGTTTAATTGTAGCCGGTGAGTTCTCCGTCATTGTTCCGTCAGTTGTTACTAGTGGTTAACTTCAACTCGATGCCTTAACCCAATAGAAAGTTAGTTGCTCTCCTAGCAGTTTCCGGCTGCGTTGGTTGCGAACTAATTGGATCTTGATGTATTCCTTATAAATTGTAGTGTGTAAGTTTTTCTTCTGCTATAGCTGTGAAAATGCTTACCTAACTTCAACTGGATGGCCTTGATAGTGAGTGAGTTTCTCCTGACGGTTCCTTACCCCGACAAAGGCTCGCTGACCGAAGCCGATGGTTATTTTTCAGACGGTGAGTTTCGCCCGCTATCTTCTGGCAGCGATTTCCGCTAATTTAGTGTGATCATTTGGTTCTACAGCTTGTATGTTATTTTCCTCTATTATTCCTCGACACTGAGCTATGCCTAATTTGATCATGGCCGGTTCGATTTGAAGCCTTGAGACTAGTAAATGAGTTGCCGTCGCGACCGAGTGACTTGATTTTATCGCATATAGGTTGTTTTATGCCTTTCTCGGTAGCCTTACTCCCTCACTTACGGAAAGATTTAGGCTGTCAATTGACGGAATATAATTTAGCTTTCGTAAGTCGTCGGTATTGTGTTGATTTGGTCTTTTTCTATGGTTGTCAAGTTTTGTTGTGCCAGTTCCTATTTCCGGCTCACTTTTGTTTTTCGAAGTCTTATGCTGAAAATGGTTGGTTCACTGTCTCTTTTTTCTGAGGTTACTGCGGTTTCCATTTTCGGTTCCGTTTGGTTGAAGTCTTGTAATGCATATGGTTGGTTTTGGTTGTCTGTTGATCGTATTTTTTTCTTGGTGCTATACTACTTTTGCGAGTGTTTTGATCTGTACTGCCAGAATCAATTGCGGGCAAGTTGGTGTTGTGTGCATTGTTCCACTGTAAACCAGATATGATACTTCTTTACATGTACTTGTACTGGACGAGGCATTTTGAAGCGAAACCGTTTACAACTCTCCATTCCGTAAAACAATGCTGTAGCCGCAGCCTTCACCTCCCGTTGTGGAGTTTCTGTGTTTCAAAATGTGGTACTGAAAATATGATTTATTTCGGGTAGTGCAGCAACTTAGGCACGATACTGGATGCATGCATAGTTGTCAAAGTTTAAATGGCCAAAATGAAAACGCAGGTGCGCAAAAGTCAGAAGTGTCATTGATATCAGTATAGTGGGAAGCAACCGGATGCATTTCACTTTGCCTGAAGTGGGATGGTGGGACCCCCGGTTGCATAACGGATAAAGGAAAGCAGATATTGATATGATGATTGCGTTGAAGGTGTATGCTGGTCTCGTACCCCGGCCCTTACACACACCTCCGACAACACCTCTCTCCGCCTGGTTTTGCCAAGCTTTTCCCCTCGCGGGGCAATGCGGGGTTTTACTTTGGCTTCATCACGACTTTCCCTGTGTGTGTCCGCTCTGCCAGTACGTTACCAGGTCGAAAACAGAGTGTACCTCGTCACCAAATCCACTCAGCATCGACGTCGATCGGTAGTCCCTCTTCTAGGGCCACTCGCCTTCTGTCGAATGTTTTACGCCAGTATTTAACGACAAACCGGGCTCAGTGAAGAGAATTCTGAGAGATCAGACCTTACGATAATATCACCATCCGCCCCCCCGACCCGCTAAGCCCTACGATGAACAGCGCGCCGTGAATGTTCTAGGGAGTTGCTTTCTTTTCCGGACCCACGAACCTGCTGGCCTTTCGGCCGGTTGGGGTATTCCACTGCGATAACATCAATGAGACCCTGCGGGTGGCCTTGGCGAGGATTATTATGTGGTGGAGACTAATCGGGATTAGAAGGGTTTAAGGATGGGGGTCAAGCACTAATTGCAAATCTTTGGGAAGCTATGCCCATTGATGGGGATGGGAGTTCAGCTGCGGCTAGGAGTAACAGAGCAGCACCCACCTTTGGCCGGTCCTCGCTGGAAAAAATGTATACAGGGAGTGGCCGAGACAACAAGAAGGTTCTGGGGGATATTGCGGGATATCTTCACTGGGCTTTGGCTGCGACTTTGCCATGTGGGTTCTAATTTCGGGGCTTCGGGTTTTGCCAGATTCCTGGGTCTTTAGAGTTTTGATTTGCGCGGAAGCGGTTATAGGGTTTGGTGGGGGTCCTGTTCTTAACTTGCCATGGCCGCTACGCGGCCGAATGCAAAATAATTAAAACAAACAAACTAACCCCGGCCCTTGATCTCCCGTGATTTTCTACTCACCGAAATCGTGAGTCTGATCCAAATTGGGATCATGAAAAAAGTGAGGTGAAAGGGCCTGGAGACATCACTCCACCAAAAATTCGAATTACCTCCAGAGAGCTGAGCTTTTGGGGGTATTAGTTTATATCTACCTGAGTCAATGCCGAATTTTTTTAAAAATTCAACCATATTTGCACTCACTGCAGCCTCAACCCGAAGCTCATGCAGGTTTAATCCGAGCTTAATCCGGGCTTAATCCGGGCCATGGCCACCTGTTCCCGGTTACTCCTCACCTTTGCACATGTAGTTTTGTCCGGCTTGCTTAGAGCCCCATACAAACTCTTTTTCCCCCGCTCTAAACTCTTCTTTCCATCCAAATCCTGTACAGACCCATGGTGTTGAGATTTTCACCGGGTTGATGAGATGCTGATCCGGTTGACCCGTGAACTTGTTGTTGTTGTTTATTCATACTGTGTTCACTCTTACTAGAGTATGACAGGACCTAAATACCCCCTCCGCCTCCGGCGAGCCGGCTAGATGGCGGAGTTCCCCCCCCGCTACCCTTCATCCCCGCTGACAAATGAAAGTTGAAAGATAGATAGATAGAACAGAAATGAAAGAAGAAAAGAACGGGTATAAACCCCACCGCCGTCGCCCCCTGCACCTGAGTCAGCCTCTGTTTCTGCTCCATACCGTCATTCATTTGGCTGGAAACTTCCCGACTTCAGTAGGCGCCAGGAAGTCCTTCACCGCTTCGTTGCACTCTTCCATGGAAACCAGCTCAGAGACCTGCACGTGTTGGCATCTGCCCGCTTTCCCGCCCGTCACCTTTCCCACCGGCTTCCAGAGTGCTTTCTGTTGGTCTCTCCACCAGCTGCAGTGGCGGAAGAGGTGCCCTAGCGTCTGGGCCACTGTCCCTTCACACCATCAGCATTTGTCATCTTGACATCTTCTCTGTGGCCAAACTGTTTTAGGTAGACTCCAGTGGGTGCATGTCCGCACTTTAGTCGGTAGAACCTGGTGGCCAGCGATTTCACGCTTGTCATCGGAACAGGTCTAATGGTCCTTGTCTTGCCCGTTAGTCTATAGCTGAAGTGATTGCTGCACTTGTCGGCCTCCCACATTGCCTTTGTTAGACCGAGTCTTTGTAGAGTACGTCATCACGTGGCTGTGGGTTAGGGCTGGCAGCTAGTATATAGGCTACGTGTCATCTTAGACTTAGACTCAATCAATCAATCGTCTCGACAGGTTCGTCACAACAGCCTTGGCTGCTGACCTTCCCTCGGAGATTTGTCTAGCTTTATTTGAGGCCGGGGTGTATAGCCTCTCTATTACCATGCTTCCACTTGCGTCTCAGCCCATGATCGCCTGACGGTCTGCTTCTTCATTTCCAGGGATGGTGGAGTGTCACGGGACCCAGTAAATCTTGGTTGCAATGCCATGTGTGAGGAGAGTATGTGCTCTGCGATTGATCTGCCTTGCTAATCGCTGCCCCAGGTCCAGCTCTAGGTGTGCTGTTCATCGAATTGCGGTTTGTGAGTCTCTAAAGACTGCCACCGTCTTCACTCCATGCCTTTGCAATGTTTCTCTTCTCTTGATCGTCACATCAAGCGTAAGTCCGATCACCCAAAGCTTGGCGTCGAATTCCTCCATGTGTCCAGTACCCAGATAGTAGCTGCGGCACGACCTCCATTGATTTCAATATTTGCACACTGCTGTGGCTCCCACTTGGCCATCATCTGAGCGTGATCCATCTGTTCACCACATCCAGACGCCCGCTCTGACTTTGGCTTCCATCTCTCTTGCACAGCGTTGCGTGGCTTTCTTGGCTGTGCTTTTGTCATCCAGTATAATGGTTTTAATGATTTAATCACTGGTTCATTGCCCAGGGCAGGCCATCTCATGCTTTTGGTTGTCCAGTGATGCTCAGGTTCAATCTTGTCTACTTGGCATATTGGTGTGCCGGACGAAGGGTCTTTGTACAGCTCCTTCAAGTTGCTGCTGCATGCATTTGCTAGTCTTGATGCAAATCGCTGTAATCTGGAGTCTAAGATTACAGGCTTGGGTGAGAGCCCTGACTCTCTCATTACAGCTCCCTGTGGGGTCATGGGCAGCGCGCCCAGGACGGATCTGGCATGTCAATTGAGGAGGAGTTGGAGGTCATCTCGCCTGCCTACTTCTTTGGGATCCCACCAGAGCTCGCTCCCATATAGTGCAACTACTTGGATGCAGGCTACTTGGATGGCCCTTACGCTCTCTGGTACTACCACGTATGGCTTTGTAAGGGTTCGGAGTCTCGCTTCTACTATGCAGGCTTTCATCAGGCATCGGTTGTGGTGCTCCTTGAACATCAGGTGTGCGACCATCCAGACACCTAGCCAGCCTGTCACCTGTTCGTTGAACTGTACAAACCCATTTCCTACTTTTATCTTTGGTGTCAGCTTTGGCCGGAGGTGTCTCTTGTGGCCTTGTCTGCATGTAAAACGTCTACCCTGCGTTTTTGCCGTATCAGACTGTAGCCCTTGTCTACTTGCCCACTCGATGCTCTGTGATGCACATCTTTCAAGTATCCTGACGACCTGATTGACATCACTTCCAGTTGCTACCCAGCTTCGATCGTCCACAAAAGACAGCCCTTAGGCTGAGACATACTCTTCCACCCATTTGATCAGGCCTGAGGTGTAAATTTCAGAGAATCGGTAATACTGGTGAGCCCAGCGCAACCCCTACGTCCACTTGATGTCACTCCCTGGCCCTGGCTTTGATTATCATCTCCACCGTTCTTTCAGTGAGAAAGCTTTCCATCCACCATTCAAGGTCTCCATCCATCTGCATGACTTTCATTGGATTGACCAGTCTTCCTCAGTTTTCCCATGGCTGGGAAGGCAGCCTTAATGCCCATGAGAAGCATGCCTGTTATTTGGCCGTTTGTCCAAGTTGCATGAGCTCTGTAGACCATGATGGCCACTGCAATGATGGCTGACCATCTCTTCGTGCTCCTGAATTGACTCTCGCGTAGTAGCCCTCTTCTTTCGCAATCTTCTGACAATAGCTCTGCGACCACTTTTTCAACTCCGTTTCCCATGCAGCTCAGCCGAGATATGGAGCTGGAAGCCTTCAGCTTCATATAGTTGGCTTTGCCAGGCTTGCGAATCACCACTCCGCTAGCCCCCTTCCATACAGCTGGATGTCTTTCCTTGCAAATGGCCACTTTCGTCAGCCTCACGATCCTCTCTTTCTCCCACTTCAAGAGCAGCTGTATGGCGCCAAAATACAGCTTGTCTGGCCCTGGTGCTTTTTTGATTGACTGAGAATATAGGGCTCACTCAACTACTTGCTCGGGGATGCGTGCATGTGCGCTTCCTGCTGGAGGTAGCTCAGAGTACTGGTCATCGTCGTTCAGGGGAAAAGAATCGTGTCTCAGCATATCTTCCTTCTCCAAAGCTGTGTTTGCTTGCTTGCCTTCTCTATCAGTTAGGGTTTCCACTGTCACACCCACCCGAGGGTTGGCATATTGTGCTGCTCTGCACACCCCAGCTCCCCTGAGGCTTTGTAAGTAGTCGCTCCACATTCGGCTCTTGGACTGCCGAATCGGCCTCTGGAGCTCAGCCTTCGCCCGGGCGGCCTCTTCCGAATTTCGCTTTCTTCTTTTCTCTCTCCCGACCGCCTTTCTTCTTTCTGACCCGTGAACTTTTGTGTGGAGCGAAGTCTCCAGGCTCTCTCACGCCTTCCTTACCCCTGCCACACTATTCCATTTTTATCACTTCCACTTTCATCTTAGTGCATACCACACATATATTCATTTGAGAGCCTGATTCGAGGCCAGCATGAGGCGGTGAATTTGAACTGTATCTACTCGTTAGAATTTTAGGTTAGCGGAAAAAGGAAGACCCTAACCCATATGGAGCAATGTATAAACGCCCACGCTAGCCATTACTAGTCATTCCACGGGGCTGGCCCCGTGACGCCGTGGTATCGCTCCTGAAAGTATAGGCGGGGTATACGGTCACAATGCTATGGGTTCGAATCCCAGTGCCAGCCCTCCGGTGTGAAGGGGACAAAGGGTAGCGGGTGGGGAACTCCGCCATTTAACCGACTTGCTCGGAGGCGGAGGGGATATTGGGCTCTGTCATACTCTAATTAGAGTGCATACAGTATGAATAAAACAAAAAAAAAAAAAACTAGTCATTTCACGTGTGGGATAGGGTTTTTATATTTCCGGGAACAAAAATCTTACGAGAACGTACAATCGATTTGTGTATACTCATGTCGACCAATTAGGATCTCCCACGTCTCGTTGGGATCGTCAATGTTCTTGATGTGTGGGAGTATATCGTCGGAACAGCCATGTTAGACAAGGGAGAGAGCACTATTGGACCGTTTATGCCATTCGTGCTGCTGGACACGGAGACCCACACCGACCGGTAGAAGCTCGTTTGCGGATTGTGCTACATGCATGCCTAAGTCAGCTTCTATTGCTACAAACGTGAAGTCTATTCTCAATGGTTTGCATTTAATATACAGTATTGAGTCATACATGACTTTACACTTTACACTTCTCTTTCCCTACGCATCTTGGACCTTTAAACCTGTACCTAGTCATCACACCATAGCCAATACACACGGTTCTCCCCTTCATTACCCCAACAGTCGTCGTCACCCCGAGGATCCGCCGGGTATAGATTCCTTCTGGAGGAGTTTGTTGAGACTCTCGTCGTTAACTACCGTCGTATATTCCCAAGCTATCTCTTCCTCCGAACCGGATGAGGTGTGCCAGCTGCTCCCCCACTGATCCGGATAGCTCTCCCACCTTGAATTAGAAGTGAGCCTTGACATTCTTGTCGTTGGTACCCCACCCTTAAATGTGCCGGAATGATTTCCGCAGTTCCAGGCCAAATGGCCACGAACTTATGTTGTGACACTGATGGCATTCGTTTTGTGCCAGTTGATCGTCCCTACCTACCCAACCCACGGCTCGGGTGTGGATATTCACCTTTATTAGGGTCGTATCTACCTCGGGCAAGAATTTCATGCAACGGTCCAGGGTGGTGGCGATGCTTAATTCATCTTGTAGGCTGCGGTAAGGCATCAGTGAGTTGGAGGCTACCGAGTTCATTTGGAACTTCTCCTCATCAATGTCGAAAGTCGAATTGCTGTCATCGGTGCATGCTGGTCAAGTTGTTGATGGATTGACCGGAAATCCTCGTTGAAGGTGGCACGCGGCCCTTCGTGGTTAATGAGCATAACTTGAGGAGCGCGTCGCGGAGTGTGAACTTCTGCAGCCGTCTGCAGTATTCTTCCGATGTCGGGCATGCTACTTTTGAGGGGAAGGAGTTATTATTCTATGATGTTATCAGTCTTAATTGATGTCTATCTATAGTAACTGGTAGAGGTTATATATATAGTTATCCATATGCGCAAACATACGCACTCGCCTATCATTATCAAGCAGAAACCCATCAACTCGTACCCTCATTCAACCCATATCCTCATACTGTTGAGAGCAATAGAGAAAGAAAAAAGAAGCTGAATTGCTTATCGATCCAGAGAGAGAGAGAATAGCAAGCTTATATACAGAGAAAAGACCATACTCAGCAAAGCCAAGTATCACATCCAGAGCCCGAAGCCGAGTACTAATGCCGGGGCTAGGCCTCCTCCTCGGCATGGGGGCAGGCGAGGCCAATGGGGGCCGCAAACCACTGGCCTCATCCCCGAGGCCACCAGCATCGAAGACTAAGGAAGCCACCCTAGTCAACACATACACCCGTAACTTCATTCCAGTCCATATTATCAAACAAGCCCGTAACAGTATGACCTGATATATGTGCAACAGGATATGCCGATCTCGCCGGATATACTGCTCCTCCCCATAGTGCTCCCGCGAGTGCCAACTGGACAGCTGTCGCCTTGACCACAGTAAGACTTTGGTGGACGATTTCTGCCTGCATTCAGGACGATGACACCACTCAGCATGCAGCAAGGAGCACCATGGTAAACCAGACATTCTTGTCCTTAGTTGCCTGTTGCCCGTCCTACATTCCTCCACACTCGCCAGTCGACTCTTGACCGTGGGATGACCGGCAACAGATAGAGCAACAGAGATCGATGAAGCGGCGTTTTGTGATCGGAGACATGAGCTCGAGCGATAGCGGAGACGTGGGTGATGGATGAGACGTGGGCGTGGGCGAGGAAGACGCCGTATACGACGGCGCTGAAGCGAGGGCGAAGGCACTGAGGAAAGAAGAGTTAGAGACGAGAGCGCGAAGGGGGGATTACGGCGGCGGGACGACAACGGGAGTGAGGTAAATGCCAGCGGTAGCGTAGATGACGCAGAAGCGTTGATGATGCCGGAGGAGGGCGTAGATTATGTCCCGCAGTAGGACAGAGTAGGTGAGAACACAGCGGCACGGAAGAGACACTAAGGCGGAGGAGAGACGATGGCAGAGGGGTACACGACGGTGTAGACCGTAGATGACGGTGGAGGAGTAGACAAAGACACGTATCAGACAAGGCGGAGGGATACACGAAGGCGGGGGAAACAAGAGGGTAGAGGCGTAGACGACGGCAGAGGGGTAGACGACGGAGAAGTAAACGAAGACTCGTAGTAGTCAGGGGCCTAGACAAGAGCCGGAAGGAGACATGAGGGTGGAGGAGAGACGTCGGAGACAAGAGGCGGAAATGAAGAATAATAGACGATGGCGAAAGAGACGAGGGGTTCGAGGAACGGACAAGGGCGGAGGAGAGATGGTACCTGAGGTCGGAGGATTTGACATGACAACACTCTGTGAGAAACATCAGGTCCAGGCGGGTGTTCGTGGCTTTATTGTTCGCCCTGACGGATACATAGTACTCGTCAGTTATCGATCGGACGGTGACAATACCTACTCGGCGTAGAATAACGGCTTGGATGGAAACATGTACAATCGAGAGGAGTCTTGACTTACGCGCTATACGGGAGGCCATCAGGAGAGGATAATTGGCGCAGACGCGTGGAATAATGAGAACAACAGTCAATGAGTGTAGACGCGTGGACGATTGAGAGTCGAAGATAGCGATGTCGACTTTGATGTTAACATTGTGATGTGGCGGAGTCTGACGATGGTGGGTTCGAAGATGCCAGAGCAATTCTGAGACGTGTTGCAGCGTAATCTCAGATATACCAGGATAGTGGGCAACTAAGTAGGGATGTGAATGCCAAGACTAAAACGTGGTACCCCTGTCACCCCATCAAATCATCAAGCAATGCACCACGAGTTTTCATTATCTTTGCCGGCTTTCAGGGTCAAGATGCAGCTGAGATATGGCTGGATTTATCAAGATCAAAAGTAATGCACAAGCAAGCTGTGGTGGTGAACAAATAAAACTCTAGGAGTGTATATCTTGGCATTCGAGTAGCGACCACATTCGAGTGCCATCCATACTCTCAAAGTCTCACCAAACGAACGAACCTTCGGCAACCTCCAGAAACGGTAAGCGAACGCAAAGAGTTTCCCAGAATAGACCAGTGTGTGTACTTACCTTGTCACACACCTCGAGTTTTCTTGCTAAAAATGGGACGCGAGTAGAATCCTTGTCTCGAGCAATTTGATCGGGTGGCTAACCTTAACCGCCGACGGGAAAAATGATGCATAGCGCTGCCGGATGTGCACGAGACAAGTAGAATCGTGTGACAGAAGCCGGCCGTATAAATCTTATTTTCATTCGCCATGTGAAGATGCATCCTAGCGACTACACCGCGAGCTATCGTATGCAGTTGATTTGATATGGACTTCTCTACTCTAGCTAGTTTCAATTGCTCATTTTCAAGAATTGACCGTCTCCAGCCAGATCGTTTGTGTCGTCATATCCCAGCTCCCCAACCCGAGAACCTGCTGTACGTATCCAGCGTTGCAACATCAGCAAAATGAAAACGGTCCGGAAGCCATACGCAAACCTCCCAGGCACTCATGTCAACCTCGCCAGGTGCTCCCAGGTGCTCCCAGGCCCTCCTGATGCTAAGGGAAGTGCTCTCAGATGCTCTAAGAGCATTCGCAGGTGCTCCTGAAAGTTCGTGCAGTTGTGAAGGCGCATTCAGGATGCTACGAGATTTGGTTAATAGGATAGTCAAATTTCGGAGCTGCTGAGACCTGTGCGCAGGTCTCCCGGAGTACCTTAAATTTAGTACTGTATTCTCCCGGTCGTTCCTAGAGTCTCATAACCACAAGCCATTTCGTATATGATATTCGTCTCGTTTAGACATTTGCGTTTCACAATCACGAAAAGCTTAGTAAATGATAATATGGCATGTATTCTCTATCGATGTCTATCTATATATGTACACACGGTCGATCTAGCTACAGACGGTAGTCGAGCGCACTCGAGGGTGCACACGGAGACGGCTAACGAGTGACTGGGAGGTGTACTTGGAGATGTGCTGGCTGCACTTGGAGATGGCAATCGAGCATACTTAGAGATGCACTTGGAAGCCGTGATCGTGTGAACTTGGAGGTGTACTTCGAGACGGTGCTGGCTGCACTTGGAGATAGCATTTGAGCGAACTTGGAGGCGGTGATCGTGCGAACTTAGAGATGCACTTGGAAGACGTGATCGTGTGAACTTGGAGCACTTAGAGGTGTCTCGGGGCGGTCGATCTTGAGGCGGTCGATCGGGAGGGAGGCGCGACAGAAGATAAGACTCTATTCATGGGTTGACTCGTAATCATGGGAATGTGATGAGAGTTGACTTTACCTTTGTGCTCAAGGAGAGGGAGGCACGCAGGGAGCTGAGGCTAGATTCAGGGGTTAAATCATCGTGGGAATGTAGGGAAACTGGCTAGGAGCGAGTGACAGTCGATCTTGGGTGGGTACTGCACTTGGTGTTAACTCATGACCATGGCATGGGGAGGTAGAGAGGGATGACTTAACTTCATGTTCTCAGGTGATGGTAGAGTTGTAGACGAGAAAGAGAGAGATTGGGGATGGAGATGGGGACGATATGGGGAGGATACGGGAGGAAATGGGAAATAAGGAGTACGACCTGCCGGATCGGGTTTCGTACCTGCCAGATCGGGTTTGGTGCATTGACTTTGGCACACGAAGTTCCAGTGTCTCAAGATGATTGCCCCATCCCCATCCCCCATTTCTCCCTTTCTCGTCCACAACTCTACCATCACCTGAGAACACGAAGTTACGTCATCCCTCTCTTCCTCCCCATGCCATGATCATGAGTTAACACCGAGTACCGTATCCACCCAAGATCGACTGTCACCGCTCCCAGTCATATCTCACCTCTCATCTCGGCACACTTTGTTATGCTTTACTTTCTCAACATTCCCACGATTACTAGTTAACCCATGAATAGAGTCAGCTCCCGTCGCGTCTCCCTCCCGATCGACCGCCTCCAAGTACACCTCTCAGTACATCTCCAATTTCGCTCGATCACGGACTCTAAAGTGCATCTCTAAGTTCGCACGATTACTGCCTCCAAGTTCATCTCCAAGTTCGCTCGCTCACGGACTCTATAAGTGCATCTCTAAGGTCGCACGATCACCGCCTCCAAGTGCATCTCTAAATTCGCTCAATCGCCAACTTCAGCCAACACTAGCTCCCAGTTCACTTGATCGCCATCTCCAGGTGCACCTCCCGATTGCGCTCGAGCACCGTCTGCAGCCAGATCGACCGTATGTACATATTCAGATAGACATAGATAGAGAATACATGCCATATTATGATGTAGCAAATCTTTGTTGTGATTGTGAACACGTGTCCAAACAAGACGAATATTATAGACGAAATGGCTTGTGGATACAGGACTCTAGGAGTCACCGCCGGGAGAATACAGTACCAAGTTTAGGGTGTTCCGGGAGACCTGCTCCGAAATTTGACTATCTTTGAAGGCATATTTCGTAGCATCCTGAATGCACCCCACAATTGCACGAGCTTTCAAGAGCACCTGCGAATGCTCTTGAAGCATCTAAGAGCACTTCGCTTAGCTTCCGGGGTGCCAGGGAGCACCTGGAAGCACCCTCAGCCCTGGGAGCACCAGTGAGGCTGACCGGAATGCCTGGAAGGTTTGCATATGGCCAATGATTCCACCCGTCCAATAGTAGACCAGTTCAGTCCGAGCAATCTCCTGGACCGGAATGGGATCAGTCTGAGATTCTGCTGGACTAGTCCTGTGGCTGTATTCAGGGTTAGGTTTATATTTGCATGTTTGGATCGAAATTTGAGAAATTTACCTGATTGCACCGAATATCCAGACAGAACTCTCTCAGATGGTGAGTTTGGGTGTGGGTATTCGAAAAATGCGAGGATGAAACTTGTTTTCAGTGGTCCTTCGCGAGGAAACTTTACCGAATCTAGACAGAAATTCTGAGCGAATATGGACAGATACAGGGCCGGAATCGTCCAGTCCAGGACTGCCAGTCTGTGTCTTGGTCTGGTCTGCCCTTGCCGTTCGACCAGGTCGTACTGAGCCCTACCTTAGACTGGGATCGTCCGGACTGGTGGAAACATTGCATATGGCTTCCGGACCGTTTTACATTTTGTTGATGTACTCTTATGCTCTCATACGAGGCCATGAACGGATGTACGGCCTTATCTCCACTCATTTGGGCGAGAACTTCTCCACATCCGTCGCCACTCAGTATTTAGCCCGAAGGGCCTACTCTACAAGGTACTAGTTGATAGTGTGAATCATAGGATTCAAACAGGACGGGATTACCGTGCAAAAACCACTCCCGCGTAGGTGAGCAGGGGTGGCAGCATGGGTATGGCTACATCCGCACTAAGAAATCCCGGAATTTTTTTCAAAACAGCATATTACTCAACAATCACACACAATGAAGAGAGGATCGGCGACTGTATTCTAATAGATAACTCCAGTGGCTATGTGCCAATCAAAAAATCAAGTCAATTGGTCCAATTTTGAGGAAGTTAAAAATGTGAGTGAGAGCCCATGCAGCTGGCAGGTTTTGCCTCTCTGCTACGCCCCCGGTTTCGTGACCAATTGTAAATCGAATTCGCTAGTAATGATTTCAGAGCATATATGGCATACTAGCTGTCCATTGGTACCGGTCTTGGCAGGTTCGGACTGGTTGTTGTTGAGATGGGTACTATTTCAATGTTCCAGGAGTGGGAGACCCTCCATAATAGCGTAACTAAGGTAATTTTCGCCCAGTAACATTTTACAGTATCTAGAAACTGCCAAACTGCCCCCAAATAGTCTTCTACCATGCAAAAGAGATTCTAGCAGAGAGGGGACGAAATTTCCAATCAGAATTGGTGGAGAAATCGAGTGGGGTAGGTAGCCTTCCTCCTCCCCCCAGTGATCTCAACCGTCCCGTCCGACAGCCGGGGACGGCAGTGCCGTCCGCGATCTTGCCAGGACGGACGGGACAGCGCCAAGACCGTCCGTCCCGTCCTAGCATATGAATGACGGCTGGACGGCCGTTGTCTGCCGATGACGGTGTTTTCGCCGTCCCCGGCCGACATCCACCGTCCCCTACCGTCATTGGGCGGTTACAGAATATATTTAGATAATTTACAATCATGATTGATACTTGAGTCCTAATTGCACGGGATAAGGGTTACAAATGGATGTTTCGATGAGATTATCTTTTATGTATACTGAGAAATCAACATCCATGGATGTCGGTAGTTGACGGCCGGGGACGGTGAAAACTCCGTTATCGGCCGTCCTAACCGTCCGTCACCGTCCTGCTCCAAAAAGACGGCGCCATTTCTGTCCTGCCCTAGGACGGACGGTTGAGAACATTGCCTCCCCCTCACCAGCCACCCCCATAAGTCTGCCAATTCTTGATTACATTCCATGCCCTTTTGCACAGAGTAGCTGTACTATATGTACATCGATTTCGCGTTACCGTTGGCCAGGAACTGGAACTTGCTTAGGACCACTAGGAGGGGGTCCGCTAGGGGTGGTATGGTGGACACATCTTGTCCCATCGATCCACAACCAATCCTAGTACTTGGCCAACGATAAAGTGAGATTTTGGAATCCATCTAAATATGGTAGAGCTACTCGGTGCCAAAGGCCGTTCAATTTGACCGAGAATTGGTGGATATATGGAGGTGGCTGGCTGGGGGAGGAGGAGGAGGATGATTCACTACCCCCATAGCTCCATCAGTTCTTGGTCAAATTGAATGCCCTTTGGCACAGAGTTGGTTTACTGTATGTAGATAGATTACAAATTATTGTTGGTCAGGTACTGGGACTGGTTGTGGATCGATGGGAGGGGGTACGTCCACCAGCCCCCCTAGCAGACCCCCCTCCTGGTGGTCCTCATCAAGTCCTAGTACCTGGTCCACACTGGCGCGGAATCTATCTACATATAGTAGACCTACTTTGTGCAAGAGGGCAAGGAATTTGACGAAGAATTGGCGAACTTATGGGGGTGGCAGCTAGGGAAGCAGGAGGAGGTGGAGAGACCCACACCCCTCCCAATATCTTCACCAATTCTTTGTCTCGTCTCAAGCCATTTGACACTGAGTGTGTTCACTATATGTAGATGGATTCTGGGTTGTCGTTGGCCAGGTACAGGAGCTGGCTGTGAAGCAATAGCGGGGTCCGCTAGGTGGGGGGCTGAGGATATCATTCTACATAAACCGATTATGATACTTTCTCACTACAATGGTCAAATATTGGGCGATTAGGGTCAATAAGGGCTTGAATTGAACGCCTGAAGTAGTTGTTCAAGATCGTGCGCTCCGATCTGTAATCAGACTAGCGGCTGCTGAGCAACGATAAGAGTCGCGGCTTGGCATAATCCCACGGAATACCGCCCAGCATTTCACGTTTGTGTCACCCCGTGGTTTATACTATACTACCACTGGACATGCTAACAACCTGCTGGAGTGGCCTAGAAGCTACTGGAAGGCCCAGCTGCTGAAAAGGACTGGAGAGCAGTTGCTAATGGTTGCTAATAATATCGAAGACACTACAGAGTGATTTCTACTGTTCTGACTAATCAGACTCATTCACGAACTATCACTGATCAGATGCTCCGCCACTATTCACATCGTGTATATAAAGGCTTAGATTTTCCTGTAGATAGCTTTCTTCTTTTTAGACAATTCAACCTCTTCTTGTTTGAAGTTATGACTCTCATCTCCATCATCGCCGGGCCATATGTCGATGGACACTAGCTTAGATCTGCAATTGCTGATACCTGCCTGCTTTCCAGCCCGCCGCATTCCCAACCTCTTTCAAGAGCTCCGTCACTCTTCACTCCACTGGGTGCAGTTGCAAAAGGAGCTTCCGCGTCTAGACCGTTGTTCTCTCGCACCATCAGCACTGTCGTCTACTCGGTATCCAACTCCCATTAGAAACATCCTGTGGGCGCATGCCCCCACTTTGGCCGATAGAACCTAGTTGCCAGTGACTTCACGCTTGTCATTGGGATGGGTGTCTTACATCTGGCCTTGGCCTTCAGTTTGTAGCCGAAGTGCTTGTTTGTTTGTCTGTAGTCATATTGCATTCGGCCGCTAGCGGCAATAGCATATCCTTCACATATTTCCTCCCCGCTTCTCTTGTAACGCAAAGAAACAAAAGTAAAGTCGCGAGTCCTCTTCCCCAAAAACAGAAGAAAAAACCGCCGCCGAAGTGCTTGTTGCACTTGTCGGCATCCCGCTGTGCCTTTGCTGCCGGCAGCAGCCGACCTTCTTTTGGAGATCCGCCTACCGCTATTCACCGCCGAAATGCATAGCCGCATCAATACTGTGCTGCCTCGGACTTCTCGTGCTTTGTTCGTCTGGCGGTCGGTTTTTTCGTTCCCAGGGATGCCTGTATATCCAGGAACCCAGTGAATCTCAATATCGATGCCGTGGTCGCAGAGAGCCCTAGCCTACCGGTTAATTGGTCTTGCCAGCTGCGGCCCTGGCCCTAGGAGTCGCTGAAGATCTCCACAGTTGTGACCGTGTTCGCCATTGTTGAAGGAAATACTGGGCTTCGCCTGAGAGCATCGACGGGCTAGCTCATGCATACGGCCCAGCGCCCACACCTAACAAGCCGCTAGCCGGGCACCTCGTAGCCACACTCCCACCAGAGCCACCTCCCCCGCTCCCAGCTCCCACATCTATTGAATTTTGAGCTCAATTAACACCCTGAGTTTTACTTTGACCAGGATATTGTTTATATATAAAATATAGTTAGCAAGATGCTCTTTCACTTGCTTGCCTCCTCTTTTAGTTTTCTCTAATATTCAAGGAGTTGCTGTAGATCAAGTACATTGGAATATACTCAGCACTGCTGATGCTGCTCTTAGCACTACTAGTATTTTGTGTTAGGTAAATTATTTCTACCTGACGCTAAGATACATATTAGGTAAATCTTTTCTACATGGCTCTGCAGTATATCTGTGGTGAGTGACAGATCATGACTTAAATGTAGTGACCTGAACCAGTTCACAGACAGTTCTAGTACCTTCCCAAGGATAATGCGGAATCTATCTACATATAGTAGAGCTACTCTGTGCAAAAGGGCATGGAATTTGACCAAGAATTGGTGGACCTAGAGGGGTGGCTGATAGGGGGAAAGAGGAGGACACGATACCACCACCCCATAGCTCCACCAATTGTGTACTAAACTGAACGTCCTTTAGCGCAGAGTAGCTCAACTATACCTAGATGGATTCCGCATTATCGTTGACCAGGTACTGGGATATGCTGAGGACCACTGGAGGGGTCCGCTAGGGGGGGGGTAGTTGACACACCCCCTCCCATCAATCCACAACAAGTGCCAGTACCAGGCGAACGATAACGCAAAATTGATCTACATATAGTGACCTACACTGAGCCAATGGACGTGGAATTTGACCCAGAATTGGCGGACTTATGGGAGGTATTCGGTAGGTGAGCAGGTGGAGAAGAAGGAGACTACGTACCCCACTTGATTTCTCCACCAATTCTGGTTGAAATTCGGCGCCCTCACTGCGAGTGTCTCTTATGCATACCAGAAGACTACTCAGGGTCAGCTTAGCAGTTTCTAGATACTGTAAAATGTCATTTGGGCGAAAATTCCCTGAGTTGTGCTACTGTAGAGTGTCTCTCAGCATGTAACTTCAAAATTGTATCTATCTCAACAACCAACAGTCCGAATATGCCAAGACCAGTACCAATTGACAGCCAGCATGCTATATATGCTCTGATATCATCACTATCAAGTTTGATTTACAATTGGTGATGAAACAGGGGAGTCAAAAGAAAGACAAAAAATCCGCCAGCTTCATGGACTCTCACTCACATTTTCAACTTACTCAAAATTGGTCTATTTGACTTGATTTTTGGATGCATATGTAGGCCTTGCAGCTACCTATCGTACTGCAGTCTCTGATCTTCTCTCCATTGTGTTGTTGAGTAACTTGCAGTTTTGAAAAAATACCGGGATTTCTTAGTGCAGTGCAAGGCGCCCCGCTAGCGGCTTGTTTGGTGTGGGCGCTGGGCGTGCCTACGGGCATCGTGTGATTGCTTGGCTATTACGTGGGTTGCCATTTTCAGTATAGTTATCTTAACATCGTGTACTTAAGCTTTTTTCTTTTCTCTTCTCTCTTAAAATTCAGACGATTGACGAGTTCTCCACGCCCAGTGTAACACCGACGTGTCAACAGCCTTCAGTATTTCTCTTCTTAAACGTCTCACAAAGTGCAATTCTAATAGCCAGAGTTCTGCATCGAACACCTCCATTCATGCCCTGCATAGACAGCTGCGGGTTGCTATCCAGCTGGCTCTGTGCTTGAATACTGCCGCGGCTCCCACTCTACCATCGTCCGCTCGAGATCCATCCGTCCCCCACATCCATACGCCTGCACCAACCTTGACTTCCTTTTTCTCTCGCCTTCCTTTGCGTGACTTTCTTGGCTACCCTCTGGTCTTCTACTATCACTCTCACGGCTGGCTCCTCCTCCAAAGCGAGCCAGCTTGTACGTTCCATAGTTCGGCTGCGTCAATGCTCTTCGTTCACCACTCTGTAGATGGGTGTGCCGGAGGTGGGATCTTTGTTAAGCTCGTTCAACTTGGGACCTTCGCAAGTGTTTGCTAGTCTTGTTGCGAATCTCTATTGCCTAGTGTCTAGGGCTGCTGGTGCACGCTTGAGACCTGATTCTCGCATCAGGACGCCTCTCAGGGTTGTAGGCAGCGCGCCCAGGGTAGGCCTGACTTGCCGGTTCAAGAGGAGTTAGAGATCATCTCGTCTTGCGATTTCGCTTAGCTCCTACTAGAGCTCACTTCCATACAGTGCCACGGCCTGCACGGAGGCTATATTGACGGCTCTCACGCTCTCTGGCACCACTCTATGCATCCTTGGCCGCGTTCAACAATCGACGGTAAAGGATCAACTCAATAAACTTGACGTCTCGAGCCGTTAAGAATTGGCCCGAGGTAATTAATTTCTGTGACTCGATATTTGATCTATGTCTCCGCTGAGTATCTAAGCAGCACACACTGATATACATGGTTGTCGAGTTTCTTCCGTAGGTCTCCGAAGGCCCAACGATGAGAGATATCGGGCTAAGGGCTTCTTCAGAGCCCATCTCTCAAAAGGGGTCGAGTTTGGGAGTACTTGAGTCGGCAGCCGATTCTTGATACAAATCGCCGTAGATACAGCTTTAGCCCAGAGCTTACTCGGCATCCCTGCATATCTAAGCATAGATCGAGCGGGGTCAATCACCGTACGATTGCTTTGTTGACTAAGGATTTAGCCCGAAAGGCCTACAAGCAACTGGAAAGGGTTGCAAGCCGCTAGAGCGGCCTAGAAATTACTGAGAGGCTATCGCAGCTGTTGAAAAGGACTGAAAAGCGGTTTATAATGGTTGCTAATAATATCGAAAATACTAGAATGCTCTAGAGAGTGATTTCTGATGTTCTGACTAATCGGGCACATTCACAAATTATCACTCACTAGCTTCTCCGCCACTCTCAACTCGTGCATATAAAGGCTTAGATTTTCCTATAGATAGCTTTCTTCTCTTTAGACAATTCCACTCTTCTTGTGTAAGATTATTGCTCTCATCATGCTTCGCTCTGAGAGGCTATTCTGCTGTTGTGAGTACGGTGCTAACACTGACTGATACCTTCCTCTGCTAAGTACTTGAGAAACTTCTCTTGACTGCCATACTCTGTTCCACCATCATCTCGGATTCGACAAACCTTCCTCTTCGGGCTCTGCTTCTAGACAATGGCCACGTACTGCTGGAATTGGGCCGGAGCCCCCCCGACTTGGCCTTCATGCATAAAGCAGACCTTAGCATATCTTGAGTAGTTATTGGTGAACATAATGATATATTGGTAGCCTTGCATCGTCGGAGTCGACATGAGCATGATAATGTTGGAGTGGATTAACTCAAGTGGCTGAGTTTTAACCGTATCCTTGGGTTTCAAGGGCCGGAAGAGCTTCCGGAACGTTTTGTACATGATAGAGGTCTCACAGGTGGATGTCGACGGGCACTGGGAATGGATTTCGTCACGTGGTTCACACTAGAAAAGTCAGGGCAGGGTATAAATCGTTCTGCATATCCTCTTCAATAGCCTTAGTTTCCCATATATAAGCCCCCGAGTTTGGCTTCTCCCTAGACGAAGGTTCATCATTTTCTCTAAGACCTTCCGCAGTGACTTACCCTTGTCCTGTTTTCGTTCTGGCATTTGATGTTTGAGGGCTTCTGAGAGACTGCCGAACATCTGTTTCTTCTCTTCGGCTAGACCTTTGACCAACCTCGGAGCTTTTCTCGGAAAATCCTTTGCGGTCAGTAAGATCATTTAAAGGCGTACTTCCTCATATGGCCCCATACGCAAGGATAAGTCTATATATGTGCAGATACGTTTGTAAACGCGGATATGAGTGATAGTGTATGATTGTGTGCAGGTAAGATTATCGTTGGAGTGGAATCGCACTCTCTCGAAGTGTCTAAGTATGATGGTACCTATCCGGCTACCCGCTCAACCAATCTGGTTACCTACGTCCTGGCTGCAAGCACAGTGGCTGTACCAGGATAGTAAACGGTTCATTATTACATTAATTCAGAGGACTCATTCTGCCAGGCTGTGGGGAAGATGACGTGAAATGTTAAGAAGGAGGAAGTAGCCATTGTCTCTCTGTTATAAGTCGGTAGGCTTGGCGATATTTCTCGAAGGCCTGTGAGAAACTTGCTTGGTTCGGCGGTGCGAAAGGATTTGAGAACTGGGATCTAAGTATCGAAGTTGGAGTCCCAGTGACCTCTGGGATGTTAGCTTCTCAGTGCGATCGAAGGCAAAACGAGGTTCATGGCGAAACAAAGATCCTTGACAAGGTAGTATGGAGTGTTGACAGTAGTCTTAGACTCAAGGATTAGACTCAGAGCTTAGCCCAGAAGCTCTCAACGTCGGCGAAGTGACCGGCTTCCCGTACCTTCTTCGAGATTCCACATAGTCGGCGAAAGTGCTTGAAGTTTATTTCTTAATTGTATATACACACACACTCTGAACCTGTAAAAGTGAATAAGAACACACAATCATTCGACATGGAGGAGGATGAGTATAGTTCTGAGACTCTTAAAACTCAGGTGACATTCAGTAGGGCAGGACATTTACGCTCCCAGTGTGTGAATTAGTTATACTCGGCGGATGAGAAAAGTCAATCTGTCGATTGTTTTAGTAAGAAATTGGGGACGCAGTTCGAAATGTAGTTCGAGATGTAATTCTAAATAAGTAACAGAGCCACAAATAACAAAATTGATGAGAATAAGAGAGCCAGAAGCAGCAAGTCTGAAGATACGATGGGATCTTTGTCGGGGTTTGGCGCAATAATTTGATTGGACCGGAAATCGAAGATGCATAATCGACAGATATTAAGAGAAAAGAAAGAATATCCCCAGAAACAGCAGATATGAATAACGGGTTGTCGTGGAAACCCGAGCCACACCTAGCCACCATAGCCACACTCCCTCCATCTCAGTTTTAGCTGGTGCAAATTGCGCGCTAAATCACTAAACCTTTCCTATTGTATCAGGCTGATCCGGATCAATTGATTACAGTTTGCTCGGAGCAAGCCCATTTCACATGTCGCCAACTATCTCGCCAGCCAGTCTGTCTTTGTTGTTTTGCACTAACCCACAGACTGCGATCGATCGCCGATTAGCGACATTGCGGTCTTTGTTAATTGGGGTATCATATCGGCTGTGAAATATATACGTCTGAGCACGTCAGGTGGCAACCGAAATTCCGTTGTCAATTGCAGCCAAGAATCAAGATACGTACCGTACCTACCATAAGAGCTGGACGCAAGGTATCAGCCAGAGTGCATAGGTATTTTGTTTGCATGGTATTTGGCCCGATTGTTTGTGTGGCGTTCGGGGGTATACAGCCCCCATCGGCCTAAGGCTGCGCGCATGTGGCCGGTGTCTTGTGGCCCCCATAGGCTGCCACTAGTCCCCCATGCCGAGGAGGTCTAGCCCCGGGAGTGATGCTCTCTTCTTTCCCATATATATATGCCTGTCTTTCTCTCTATTCGTTCTTTAGACAACCACTTTTGTACAATAATCAATTCAATATCTCTATTCGTACTCGATTGATCTCAACATATTTCAAGTGTCTCAATGACGGACAATTGAACTCTCAAAAAAGGGAGTAACGGCATGTACATAAGATAAGCAGAGTAGCCTTGGCAATAAAACACTTCAATGAAATAGATAGCGTGGGAGCTTGAGTAACCACATCTTACGGCTTAGTGGAGTTGTGGTTGGCGTGTTTTGACACAATTATTTTGGTAGTTCACCTTCTAATGGCATGGGTTGTATGTCAGTGTAGGACAATCCCGGTTGCTTGGATACCAAGGATATGGTTCGTTTGCGTTGTTCTAGGACAGCAATTAACTTGGGAACCTCGGTTGCTTCCGAACAGCTTATCTGGATGCCATTATTCAGAGTCAATATCAACTGTTCGAATATTTTTTTGGCTGTTTTTGCCGATATCGACGGGAACCTATAGTGCGTTTCCCAGGAGTATCATTCTCCAAACCAGGACCTCCGTCTAATGCCAATTGCTATGGGTATAGCACCAATATTCTCAATGTTGACACGAGAAGATGATGGAGAAGAAGAGAAGATGATGAATTGTCTATCGATCCAAAGAGAAGGAAAACTATGGACTTATATATGAAAAAGAGAGAAGGAAAACCCAATGCCGACTGCCAAAGCCGGAGCCCAATGCCGAGTGCCAGTGCCGAGCCCTCCTCCTCGCCATGGGGGCAGGCGAGGCCGATGGGGGCAGGCGAGGCCAATGGGGGCCGTAAGCCACCGGCCTCATGCCCGAGCCCGCCAGCACCAAACACTAGGGAAGCCACCGGGCCAAATCCCTAGTCAACACTCAATACCAGTGTATTGAACTCAAGTTGGTCGTAAAAATTTGAGCTAGAAGTCGGAGTCAAGATGGGAAAGCTTGATTTAGGTAACCCAGCAAGACCTCGTATCAAGGAAGCGGGCGTGACTCGTCACTTTTGATCATGTATGGTATATAGACTACCGTGGATCGTAGCGAGTCTTATCCATAACACCCATACATAGCATATCACTCGTTAGAATTGCAATAGCAACTGTTATATATCCGGTGGCAAAGTGACTCAGAGTGACAAAGCATCAAAGTTTTCCCTGATGATCCTCTGTATGTGAATCGAGTCTTTCTTCTTCTCTTCTATTTATCATAGAATCAACACACACGGGTTTCCCCTATGTACGATTGCAACAGCAACTGTTATTATATGGCCTGAAAGGAATCCGCCGACACACTGGAGGTCGGCAGATTGACTCATAAACTCTCGTAGACTCGTACACGAGTTTTCGCTCACTACTGGCTCCTCCGCTGCTATTTCCAATCCTTCCACAGAGCTCTAAGTGGAATTCAAGACAGCTATACCACCGTATCTAGGATAGAGGATTTGTAATGTCGGCGGTGGAGAATGGGAAGGCCATTGTGGTGTTGCGGTCAGTAGTGTGAGGTACAGAATATTCGCGTTCTAGTAAGTGCGAAAGCTCTGTCTATTAATAACTTTAATACTCTCCATGGAAGGGCGGTTAATGAGAAGGGCAAGTGGTGTTTTATGGGCTATTGAGGATTAATGCAGGCTTTGGTAGGCTTCTGCAGGCTTTGACTGGCTTCTGCATGCTTTGATAGGCTTTGCAGGGGTTATTCGGACTTTCTGCAGGCATTCGTAGATTTACACAGATTTATGCAGGCTCATGCAGGCTTTATGCTGGCCTTGTCATGAGCATCATATGTGACACCCACACACTTCGCTCAGTTAATGATCATTGACGGAAACAGGTTCATTCAAGCAAACAATCTTGGAGGTACTGCGATGGAGCAGATCCCATCTTTCTAACTCCTATATAGCGGAATTGGTATCAGCCCCCTAGCCCACATTCCATATATATACCACTATTCGTCGACCGCTTGTTTTCCATTCAAAATATACTACGTTATTGTCATAAGCGGCCTAATTTTCGTGTCCACATATCCCCTCGAAAACCCCAACGCGATCGCATCTCTCATGCCCCGATTTATACGCACTACATACTCTGCTTTAGGCTGACTGGCCGTAGTATAGGTGCTACTCGCATATACCAGCGCCACAACCCCCTCACCAGCCCGATCCCGGCCCGTAGCCAGAACAAGCTCATGCTCCGGGTTCACAATCTCCGTCACACTCCTCCCCACCAGTCCCGCTGTGGCCGGAAAGAACTCCACCTCTCTGTAGATCTTTTCGTACGAGATGGGTACGCCCTCGGCCCTGTCTAGGGAAACTTCGTCGGAACGACTGAGGAGGTAGCAGAGACCTTCGACAATATTTTCGGGGTCCGGAACAACGTTGGCGTAGCCGCGTTGGTTGATTTGCCAGCGGAAGTTGTGGAGTACTGCTCGCCCGACGAAGCGGCTCTCCGGACAGCGGCGCGCCATTTGTTCGAGCCAGAGGTTGCTGCCGTAGCCGAAGTAAAGGGTTTGTGGAGGAGTTGCGGTCATGGTAGATAGGATTCAGGTTGGCGATTAAGGTGGAGATTGGTTTGAAGTGGAGATTACGGGAGAGGGGGGTGGCGAATAGAGATAAATAGTGGGGATTTATTGGAGTTTCCTCAGACAGTGCGAGGATACTGTATAACGACTGTTTGACTTGTTCCTGGCGGAAATTTAATGGCTGTCATTATGAGTCTATTCGCGTAATACTCGAGTATACCAAACCCCCCCACCACTACAACCGAATTCAAGGCCACAAAATTGAAGAATGCAAACCAATAGGGACCCCTCAATACAATCGTTCCACAATCATCATGCATTATAGGACCAATTGTACCTGAAGGATGCTGACAAGGGTGAGTAGAAATGACATGAATATCACAAATTCTTGCAGAACCACATGGGCAGTGCATAGTGTCACATAATGCAATATGTCGGCGCTTCTCACCATGAACATGAAAAATCTAGTGGTTTATTTCGACCACACACCATGGTCTAAAAGTACTGTTGGCATCTTCATTTGCGCTTATATCAACCATATAGTGCACGATGTTGATAAAACTGGAAACTATTAAATTGCTGCGAGGAACACGTCTTATAGCTTTGGTACAGTGCTACTCACTGTCCAGACAAGCTCCCGAGATTGGTGTCTACAGCCCAACCCGAGCTATCGAGGAAATACAAACCACAAGGAATGATAATATTCTGCCTTGGCTAGATAGAAAAGTCAAGGGAACTTTGAGTCGACTCGAGGGGTGAAGAAATATTGTTATTGGAGCGATCTGTAGCAGGCGAAAAGATCCTTCTTGGCAGCCTGCCAAACTCTGTCCGACAGTTTATGCTTCTGGAGATGGTCGTAGCCCGTTTCCAATATGATGCACACATCTAAAACTAATGCGCGGGAATGACCCATATTATTCAACTCGATAATGTCGCCGATCGCTGAGGAATTACGGAAGTTTTCCTAGTTCCGCAAGTCGAATCATGATGATACCACTCAGTGGGGAGCCCGAGTGGAATGCGGTAGAAGCTGGTAACCATATGCGCTGCACAGATAAATTTGTGTTGGCTGCGATCATGTGCATGGCTTCTTGAGATTGGTCGATGTGCAGTGATCCATCGCCACCAGAAATCGCAAATCGTAAAAAAAAAGAAACAGAAAATGGCGCATAGTTTCACAACAAAAAGGAAGCCCAAGAAAAGAAATGCAATACTGCAACATCCACTGGACTGCAGAGTAGCCTCATCTTACATCTTTCTCTTTCATTGGATAGCCCAATATTGCGTGCTGCGCCTGACAAGGAATGTGTCCCCACTTTTGAGGGGCGGAGCTTTTCGGACGGCAACCAACCATCCACACGGTTAAAATGTGCCAATGGATGAAGCGGATGTGCGGGGTTCGTAAGAGCCTCAATGTTCACAACCGGTGATGGGCTAGACTTCGAACAGTGTGTTATGTACCGTCGGGTGCTTCCGTGAACGCTGTGCGCATCCGCTAGTCGTTCGCTTCCGCCGCCTCTCAGTTCCGCGCTATTCGTGATCCGCCACACCATCTACCCGTGTCAACTTCACAAATATTGGTCCGACAAGGACGCATATTAGACGTCAAATGATCTACTCATTTCTATTAGCCTCGAGTCTCCGATCTTACTCGGAGACTATTTTAGCTTTTTTTGGCGGTGCTGGAGCAGAGGAGACAATCCCGTCCACATACCGTAATTTCGCCGGACCGCGAGAAATCCCGTCTTGGCACTTTTACAGGACGGTTTTTGCACGGGATTCCCGTCCCGTTTTCATACCGTGGTTCACACTATTTCTCGATTGCGTTTAACATACTGACGCCAGAACCATTGAGCCTATGTTGTAATCAGTTCGCTCAATGCACACTCTCGTTACGCTGGCCAGTCACGTCACAAGGTGTCACTTAAACTATACTTGTTGCATATATATTTGTCAGCTACGTCCCCTAAGGTTATATGCCGATGTTATTCATCATACCTGAAGGTACTTTGTTGCGCTGAAGCATTTCATTTAGTTATACCAAGCCGATTGGGTATAGATGTGTGAGCATGCTTGCATGCAAGGCGTCATCAGTCATCTGTATATTTGATAGGAAATATGCTTCAATTCATACAAATTACAACAATCGTCATCGAAGCATTGTTACTACCACGGAATAATTCACTACCCACGCCCTATTTGCACACCCCAATACCATCATCACAAGTCGTCGAAGTGAAGTCAACCGTCCCGTCCACCAGGATTGCTCAGAACAGGGAAAGATTACAAGGTGCCGTCTGACTGAGGGCAGGACTGAATGGCGCTGTCTTTTGAGGCAGGATGGAGACGGATATATACGATGGCCTGGGGAGCCACATGTCTTCCCCGGTCGTCCCCGGCAGTCCCCGGCAGATATCCTTTGTTTATGATATTCAGAAGTAGTAAACCGAATCGAACATACCAAATCTCAAAGTTATCCCAACGCTATGAACTGCAAATCCTGTCCATTACGATTGGTTAACTCATCTCTGGCCATATAGAGTTCCCAAATGATTGATGTCCGCCCAGGATTGCGGATACCGGCCTGGGACGGAAAAGTATCGGCCGGAGGCGGCGTAAATGCGCTCCCCTGCCGTCCGATGGGATGGTTGACATCACTGTTCGAGGCATTCATAAGCCTGCGTATATTTTTGAGACCTGCCGATACTTGAATGTATCTACGAGGCCTGTATAAGACTTGACAACCTGCAGCCAATTCTAGTCCATTCTCGGAGGATGTTACTCCGTGGTGTTACCGATCCATTCACGCAGTCTCACCCTACGTCAATGGACTTGTTCCTTCGCGGAGTGTACATACAGAAGTGCTAGTTACGCTCTACCAAAACAATACTTACTCTATACACCATCAGAATCCCTACGATCAGTTGGATTCTCAATGTCGTGGTGCATCTACAATTACACTGTTCTCCATATCTTCATTTGAAACCATCCCTTCTTCATCATTGCCCTGTTCCTCCAAATGACTGTCCACTTCCCCCTCCCCTGTGACCTCTTCGTCCTCGAGAACCTCTCCTTCCATAGTATCCGTTCGGTCAAATCACTTTCGGTGTTTTCCTCAGCGCAATCCTCCTTACCATCATCAGAGGAAGTGGACTTAGCCTACTGCCAGCTCTCCCGTCATATATTTACTCAACAGCGCTTGGAATCTGACTATGCCCTGGTGGAGTTGTGATCCGTTCAAGTTTGAGTGTACTAGATGGAGCTGCAGAACCCCAATATTAGTGTACTGTACGCCACCATCACGGCTGTTGAGACCAATCACAGAAGAGGAGAGAAGAAAGATGATGATTGAACTGTGTTCTAGTCCATTCACGAAGGCGGTTCCTCCACAGAGTACCTAGTTAATTCGCGGAGTCGGAACCCCACCTCCGTGAACTGACTAGTTCGTTTGCGGAGTCAAACAAAAATTACAAATCCTCCGCTCTGCACGCATATATGTACACTCACTGGCAGGTACGTACACTCAGCTGGCGCTATCCAGTTGAATTCAATCAGCGCAACTTCGTACGTTCTGCGCAGCCCAACTGTTTCAAAGCGAAAGTCGATTGCACACTTCATTGCCATTGCCGAGATAGTGGTGCACAGTGCAGATATACTGGAGCTTCGCAGCGCTATCTGGTACTTTCAATCTCGAACGAAACATAAGAACTGCTCCACTTGAGCCACGTCACGTATTTTGAGTGCCGTTATCACGTGCTGTCGGGCTAGGGTTGAGCGGCGGAGGTGCAGGCACTTTTAGTTCTTGTGTACGAGTCATTTAGACTTAGAGAAGTTAAGAGAGGTTCAGTCAAGAGAGGTTCAGCATAATAGACATGCCGATGAGGGCAGCGATTTGACAGAATCAGTGTTCCTAAGCGGCCAGGCCGGCCTGGCGGCTTTTCTTGGCGGACTAAGCCTAAACAGAATGTTTTGTTTGAAAGATTCTCTGCTGCCATTACTAAGAAAGTCTCCAAAGTACGAAACATAAACCATATCCAACTCAATCATCGTAGCCCTGCCATTGCCGTATTCCATCCATCAACCAGACCAAGGCTTATGCAGGCCGATGCAGGCTTATTAAATCACGTGCAGGCCGGGCCGCCCTTAGCAGGCTTTCAGAATGGAGGCCGGGCCGGGCCGCTTAGGAACACTGGACAGAATCGGATTGTGAGGATGGGGAGATTCTCGAGGCGGAAGAGGTCACTGGGGATGAAGAGGAAGATGAAGAGGGCAATGAGGAGTAGGGAAATGAGGAAGATGAGACTGTTTCAAACGATGACATGGAGCACGGTGTAATTGTAGTTGCGCCAGGATGTCCAAGATGCAACCGATTGTAGGGTTCACGATGATGTACTCGAGTACACAGTATGTATAATTTTTAATTGACTGCATGAACGGACCGGTTAGTTCACGGCGGTGGGGTACGGACTCCTGAAATGAACCAGTCAGTTCATGAAAGGTAGGCCTTCGTGAACTTACAGGGTACTCTACTGAGAAACCGCCTCTGTGAATGGACTAAAAGAAACTGTCTATCGTACAAAGGGAAAAATATGATAGACATAAATAAGAAACGAAATCATACGAAGACCAATGCACAAGAACAAAGCACTACTCACGCCCGAGGGCCACGGAGAAAGAATTAGGCTCATTTCAAGCCAGAGGCTGACAGAAAGGTTGGAGCCGTACCAAGCCCGAGGCTGTCGGTAGCGTGCTGCACCAAGCCCACGGTACTAGGTACAATCCCGGTTCGGACAAAGTCCACATAGGCATTGTGAAGTTTCATGGTACTGCATGAAGTGTCTCCCATTGAGGAAAGCCCAGGTTTCCTAACTGTCCGAGGCGACTGGGCGTAATGAATTTCAGAGCCCTGTTCCATGCAGATGTGAGATTCCATTACCTCTCATGTATGCATTTGGTCTCACCCCATTGTTGGCATGGTGCTGATCGTTGTCTGGAAATGCAGCGCCGGAGGAGGGTCTTGCCCATACGTACTATTAGCACGGCGAAGCGGGGGAGGAGGAAGAGAAGTGGGAATACGGATTTTGCCAGTGCAGGGTTCTCAACCGTCCGTCTCTACCGCCGCCCAGGGCGGGTGTACCTTGTGTTTAGCCTAGGGCCTCTTGGGCTGAAGCTAGAATCCCGAGGGCCTCTTTAGGGTGACTGAAGGGCCCTGGCGGATGTTGCCGGTGTTGGGGTGTGAATGATTGCAGCTGGCAAGAAGGAATTCCGGCTAGCTAACGAAAATTCCGCCTGCATAGCAAGGGATAGTTCGGCATCTTCTGATCTGGTCAGCATTTCCCAAACTGTTGTTCCACTTCACATTGATGGGTGAATATAGGTAGCTTGTTTTTCCCGTCGCCCCGAGACCACCGACTTCAAGCTCAGTTTTTACAAGGCTGTGAGGCCCTGCAGGGTTGCAGTCCTGAACCTCGAAGCCTTAGGGCTAAAGCGGGCGTGAATCCTCAGCCCGGAAAATCGCAGTCTGGGATCTCTGCCGAACAGGACGGACGGTTGCGAATCCTGTTCCAGAGTGAAGTAGCTCATCGTTGTCACTGCCCAGCCGGCCAGAGAGAGGGGCCAGATGCACATCTTGCGGGCGGTGCGATGGCTGAAGTGAAGGTGGTGGTGAAGGAGGAGCGAAGGGGAGCGGTGGAGACTTGATGGCCCGCTTTAGTGGCGTTGGTGGCGAAGAGGCGAAAAGTAGTTCCTTGTCGTACGATATGCTGGCGCGCAATGAGGATTCCAGTAGGAAATCATTCGCATCTACCACGAAGACTGCTTGCAAGTTAGCGTATGCTTCCCATGTTGATGTGAGCATCTAACGAGAACAGAGTTGATGATAACAGTGGCTTGACCTGTAGGCGATATCTGTGGCGGTAGCCCCCGCGGTTATGAGTGCCAGGCAGATCGAAGGTATCGTAACTGATGTTGAAGGTATTATGCTGAGAAGCTGCGCGAGTGGTTGACATGTTGTGGCAATAAAAGCGGGTTGGATGCTCGGTTGGAGATTGGTAGCTCCTGCGGAAGGCATCGGGCGGTGGAGGTGAGGGTTGTTCTAGTCCATTCACGGAGGCGGTTCCTCCGCGGAGTGCCTAGTCAGTTCACGGAGTCAATGAAAAATTATAAATAATGTATACATCATTGTGATCCCTACAATGGGATGCCTATTGGATGTCCTGATGCAACTACAATTACGCTGTGCTCCATGTCATCGTCGAAACCGGCTCATCTTCCTCATTTTCCTCCTCATTGCCCGCCTCCTCTTTGCCCTCCTCCTCTTCCTCCCGAGTGACCCCTTCCTCCTCGAGAACCTCCTCATCCTCAGTATCCACGCAAGCGTCTCCTTGTGTATTGGCTCGACGGCGTTTTAGATTGTGACTTGGCTCCGGTGGGGCAGATCTTGTGTTTCGTTTGAGATTGAAATACCTGATGGCGCAGCAGAAGGTGTTGGCATTAGATTTGGCCCGGTGGCTTGTAGCCCCCATGGGCCTCGCCTGCCCCCATGCTGAGGAGGAGGCCTAGCTCCGGCACTGGTAGTCGGCTTCGGGCTCGGTTGTGATACTCAGCAAAGCCGAGTATGGTCTTTTCTCTGTATATAAGTCTAGTGTTTTCCATCTCTTGTATCGATAGACAATTGAGCTTCTTCATTCTTCCTCTTTTGCTCTCAACAGAAGGTCCAGTATTTATGCACTGCGCACCACCATCTTGGCCATGGCAATGAAGTATGCACTCGGTTTTTGCTTTGAAACACTTGTAACGAACAGTCATTCAGTTGCCTTTACACCTACAACATACTTGGATGAGCTCAGCAGGGGACTGAAGACGAGCGGCTTCCCAAAGAGAAAGTTCTCGATGTCTACCCTCTTTGAATGGCGGAATTTGATGTGGGATGGTAGATGTACGGCAGTCCATATTTTCAGTACGATAGAATCCGTGGAATGAACTCAGTTGTGCTGTGAAGAATGTACTCAATTGTGCTGCGCTGAACGTATGCGGTTGCGCTGATTGAATTCAGCTGGATAGATAGAGCCAGCTGAGTGTACATACATGCCAGTGCATGCACATACATGCGTGCAAAGCAGACTATGTGTAATTTTGACTGACTCCGCGAAAGAACTAGTCAGTTCACGGAGGTGGGGTACGGACTCCGTGAATGGACGGTTCGTTCACGGAAGGTGGGCCTCCGTGAACTGACTAGGTACTCCGCGGAGGAACCGCCTCCGTGAATGGACTAGAACGATATACAAGCTTCTAGCAATCAGTACTTTCAACATGCAAATTTCTCTTTGCCACTGTAGTTTCACTGCGGAGCGTCAGGATTTCCCTATATATGATATTGCAGTTCTCCTCAGTTAGGCCGCGAGTTAATCACTCTTATACAAATCGACCTTTCAACCTCTTAGTACTCAATTGTCTCAACACCAACCAACACGTTCGACAGATCCTCGTGGCCGTGCGTACCGCCTCTACCTATTCAACCGAGCGACAACTAAGTGTTTATCAGCCGAAGACGAAAATTGCTTGTAATCGAGAGCAAACCAGAAATTTTCATTCTACGATCTGAATGAATACAAGGAAGTATATATGGGCTAGTTTGATGAATCACGATGTATCCCTATCTTATGATTGCTGTTGTGACCTATTCATGGTAGCCTCCCATCCACGGACGGGTTGTACCATCCATGGACAGGGCGGTTCCACGAATGGTCACCATTCATGGACCCATTCATGGACAGGTGAAAATAAGGTATGCAAATTAAAAAAAATAGCTCCACTTCTACATATCTCTATGTTTTTATAAGCCTACTTGCTTCACTTCGCTGCCATATATCGTTTACAAGCGTACTGGCTTCGCTGCAGTGCTCTACATCTCCTTTACAAGTCCATTGGCTTCATTTTGCTTTTATATATCTCTATTTTTTTGTAAGTCCATTTGCTTCGCTTTGCTGCCATGTATCTCATTTACGAGTCTACTTGCATTGCTACACTGCTATATCTCTCTCTTACAACTCCATTGGCTTTGTTTACTTTGCAGCCAGATATTTCTTTTACCAGTCAGTTTTCTTCGCTTTGCTTCTATATATTTTGGTTTACAAGTAGTTGGCTTCGCTGTGCTATTTTATTAACTCTATCTGCAATTATTTTACTGAGCTAACTTTACTAGTAATGAAATTGCTGGCCCTCAATAGTCCTCTGGGTAGTGAATTTGATTTCTATAACTTATTTTTACTTAACCCATTCATGGGTCCACGAATGGGTCAGAACATTGCTGGTCCTATCATGGCATCAGGAAGCGGTCTTTAAAAACGGAAGAAATCGAGGCAGTGGGCGTGTTTTACGAGTTGGTAAATAATGAAGTGGTTGTAAATGTGCGGGGGTTGTGCGTGTTTAATGACATAGCATACGGTTAATTCATTGTACTTTAGTGGGTGTAATAGATTAGATGAGATATTCTGCTGTGAAAATCATGACTTGGCAGATTCACAATAAAATCTCTTTTGTGATGTTTGACGTCCCAAACATCGTACTCTTTATAATCTGCTCTTTACAGACCCTCTAGGTCTGCGGTTTATCCCTCCTGGATGGCCTGTCTCCCAGTATCAGCTAACATTAAAATTTCTGAACCGGAACACCCTTCTATCAGGTGACGTCTGGATGCTAAACCATCCGCAAAGTAGCGACATCGTATCCTCTATGATACCGGACGACACCACACCAGTACCCCATCCTTGTATCAAACCATCGATCCGGATGATGCATCATTCACACTATCAAACGAATCCACCTCCAAACTCGTGTCTCCCTCCCCTACTGCTCTCTGCTCACCCAGCTCGCGCCCATTCGTACTTGGCCAAGCGACCAACTCCACTACACCTTTCAACATCTCCACATCCATACTCTCTGCAGCCCTCAACCAACGCCCCCATACACCGCTCTGCTCGATCTCCCTCCAAAAGCTCAGCAACGCAACGCGTTCCCTCGAGTGCCTCTCCAGGACTTTGGAGCTCCGAAAAGCCGCAACTCGGGAAGGAAAAATACATTCGACTATAAAGAGCAAAAATCCCAATAAATCGTGAGCAGGCTTTGGTCGGTATTGTGCACTCCAGGGATCATCATGGTTCAGCACCTCGCGAGGACAACAGATGTAGCCGCCTTCGTAGAGGAATGTGGTTGTTGGGGGAACAAGGGAAAGGTCGACTGCATGGCCGAAGTCGATGATTACAGGTTGTAATTTGTCGAGGATGATGTTGTCTCGGCGGATGTCACGGTGGATGATATTTGGCGAGGTGTGGAGCCAGTGGAGGGCAGAGAGTGTTTCGAGGAGAGCGGAGCGGAGGGTGGACGCTGATGGGAACATGTGCAGTGCGAAAGGACGGCCGACGGGTTTGATGCCGAATTCAAGTGCTTCCGGGGAGGGGTCATAGATTAGTTGGGGTAGATTGCGATGGGTGAGTTTTCGGAGAATGGTGACTTCTCGCTTGATTGCAGATCCAAATTCTTCCTTCGATGCACATTTGATGGCAATGGAACCGTGATTAAGGTACTGGAATGATGCTACCGTGGATCGACGGGTCACGCCAAGTTGTTTCTGCATGTGTGTGATCCCAATGGCGAATGGTGGGAGAGCAGGTGTAAAGACAGAATCTTGTTTGCAAACATGATCCAGTAGGTACACTACCATATCCTCCCAGGAGGCTGGACTGTGCATTGTGATCCTGTTCTGATTGCCCTCAATCGTCATCACCACCGAACATCGGATATTGGAGAGGATGCCGAGGAAGATGTGGCGGTTCGGTTGACTTCGTTTAATGGATACAAGATAATCATAGACTTGGCCGAGATTCTCATCTTCTTGCAGCTCCTTGTCGGCACACCGTTTTAACTCGAGGACTCCGTACATGCAAGCCGCAAACGGGCGCACCATGTTCCGAAGCGACAAAGACATGTCAGGGGCTATCCCAGGAAGGTAAGGAGAGTTAGTAGTGTCTATCACGGCGACTTGGTTATCGTTCTTCGAATCCGAGAGAATCTTGTGCAGGGTTTCTTGCACGAACGGATACATCTGTGCTTCCTTCTCAACTTTGTACTCATCTCTGCTGTTGGATACAAAAACCGCTGCCATCAAGCGCCGTATGTGGTTTTTGTGGGCTCGCGACAGCTCAGTTGAAGAGCTTGGATGCTCCTCATGTCGAACCGAATCGGCCACCTTTTGCCACATTTTCCGCCGACCAAGGGAGCCTAGAAAGTATGAGCCCTACGCATGCGTTCTCCAGGGTGGTACACTCACCCTCAAAAATGTCGTGTGTTCGGTAACCATGTTCTAAGAATTGTCTTTCCTTGAGGTGCATGTATGCGAGGTGTTCTTCAAGGTTCTCGATCAAAGTGGCGTATCTCTCTTTGTCCAATTGAAGTCCGGATTTGTCCTCTTGGAGTTTCGATTTGTCGTGTTCGAGTTTCGATTTGTCCGATTCGAGTTTAGCTTTGTCATTCCTTAGACCGTTCATCGTTTCCGCAAACATCGCCTTGTCCGCTTGTAAATGCCTCTTATCCTCCTTCAGCGACATCTTATCATCCCTCAGTTCCTCCACGTCGCTTTGCAATGCCTTAATCTCAGCCCGCAAAGGCGTCACAACCTGACACTAACATCAGCACCTTTCTTCCGCGCGGGTCGCTGTCGCCTCTTACCGCCTTTACTACTTCTGCAATCGCCGCTCCAAGTGAGGGAACCGCCTCCAATATCGGACATACTACGACGCAATCAGCACCTCGCTAAGGAACGCCATTGGCTTGTAACGTTGAAGCTCACTCGCTGCGATACTGAACGCGAGTTGGTCGCGCGTAAATATGGCGTCGCAGAGATCAAACGCGTATCGTTCTATGAACTGGGAACGGGCGGTGTGGAAAGACGGGGATAAGCTGAGTTGAGAAAACGGAGCGGAAACATTTGGGGGAGGCTGCGACATAGTGTGGACGGATGGGGGTGGGTGTGGACGTGAGATGTCAGTGCGGGGAAGAGACGAGTGCGAAAGATTCGGGATGACGAATGCCAAGCCTAGAAGTTGCCGATTCCAAATATCGAACAACTCCGGTGCCGCTCAGTTAAGTACATATGGATCATGTTAGAGTAATTATTGATGCTGTACCTTCTGACTTCCGATTTATACGTTTTTGGTATAATCAACAATAAAACGATAAAAAAACTTCAGTACTTATGTCGCCCTGTGGGTGAGTCAGCCTCCCTCGGGTTAAGCTAACTATCCAGGTACATGCTGGACGCTTCACCGGGCGTAGCTAATGAACTCCAGTCTCAGTCTTGGCGCAATACAGGGGAGTCATAAATTAACAGAATAAGCTGGATAGATGGTAACTAGAAGCATATGTAGAGCAGACAAGTTGTTTCTCCTCTCATTGCTAGATACATGTTGAAAGTGGACCATAGATGCATCCAGGCAGAAGGAGTTATGTGTTCTTTTCTCGCCGCTGTTTATCCTGGCATGGGATCAAGGAAGAGGATGGAGGATGGGAATTTAAAAGGGATTTCAGCCGAATTCCCGTAATCACGTGATTCAATTATAGAATCAAGACTAAGGCATTGTTTGCGCTAATTTTTCTTTTGCACCGGTGTTTAACCTTCAATAGACTGAAATTGACTTATCCACGATGCTGCCGGACACATACACAAATGCTATGGCCAACCAACTTGGGCACCACATTCGCCTCTGAAGCTGATGGAAAGATCAACGGCGGGCGTTGCGGAAAGGAGTCAGTCCGGAAAATGACTGGAACGGTGTAAAATGTAGGTAGGTGTAGATATCTGAGCTGTTCTCCATGGGAAAGTGCAATCCAGCCAGTGTTCGAAACGGGCCCGGCCGACTCGCGGGCTTTCGGGCCGGCTTTGGTAGGCCAGGCCGGGCCGGAAGTTTGGAAGCCCGCGCTAAGGGGGGCCGGCCGGGCTTATAGTTTGAAAGCCTGCGGCCTTTCCAAAAGCCTCCGGGCCGGGCTGCATATCTGAAACATGAAAATCAGGGGCGAAACACCCTATGGGATACTGTTACCTCCCACTATTGTCACTAGT
>Ga0307515_10002844_pt1 | contig 36843 bp, 3 predicted proteins | sample 17_EM_MG_FD_194513 | JGI IMG/M metagenome (GOLD analysis project Ga0307515, IMG submission 194513) | Populus trichocarpa ectomycorrhiza microbial communities from riparian zone in the Pacific Northwest, United States - 17_EM | ecosystem: Host-associated > Plants > Roots > Unclassified | place... | reverse complement strand
CAGCGCTGCCCTTTACTAAGGAATAAGGGTAGAGAATTTATACCATTAGCCTCCTAATAAGGGGCTAGATATAATAGCTATGTTAAAGCTAAATACGCCAGCTTAGACGGGCGGATATGGTTTGACCGCAATTTGCTAAGGGTGTTAATTAGGCGCTAGGATTTAAGCCCTTATAAACCTTACCCTATAAATAGTAATTAACCCCAATTTATACCGGAGGCATATACATTAAATACTTTAATTTAATAAGAAACCCGGACGAGGGGCGATAAATAAAGGGCGATAGGCGAGAGCTAGTGGCGAAGGGAGGACTGATATATACTTAAAAAGACCTTTAATTCCCCCCTAAAGCTTTTAAAAGCTATAAAGCAATAGCAACTTTAATAATAATAATAACGTTAGCACCATCTTAATCTTTATTTCAAATCCCTCCTAAAATTTTGCTTAATAATAACAATTTCTATACTAGTCCCCTTAAAAAATTAATAGCTTTATCTTAGCACTATATAATTACAGCCCTTAAGAAAAGCGCGAGCAATAAGCCTAAAAGGAGGAGTAGGGGAGTACCTCTTTTCCCCCTATAAAGTTAAGAAGTATTATAAGCTTGGGCAATTAACGGTATATTATTCTACCTAGGATCTTAGTTTAGAGATTTTATCTAATAAAGCGCCTATAGACCGTATATATAATTACAAGAAAGCTTATAATAAGTATTATAAAAATAACAAGGATAATAAGGACGACGAAAATAATAAGGAAGATTTCTATAGGGATGGAAATAACAGTTAAGTCGCTAAAGGAAGTAGTTAATAATTATCCTAACGATCACCCCACCACTCTCCCTCTTTCCCTAGCAGTTCCAAATATATAGTTTTAATAACTAGTAGTAAATCTAATAGTTATTAAAGACGATACAGCCGATTTAGACTTAAAAGCTAAGGGCAATAAAGCTGGTAATGCTAATAACGAAGCTGACGGAGCTGGCGAAGCCGATAATTAACTAATATCTCGTAAATTAGGTATACGCTTTCCCTTTTAATTTATAATAGCCTTATTTAATAATTAGTAGATAATGGGAATAATGGCAGTAATAAGGATAATAAAGATAATAAGGAGCTGCCTTTATTAGAAGCGCTAGAAGAGGAGGTACGCGCACCTACGCATAATTATACTATACCCTTAACGCCAGACGGCAACCAAACGGATAATTTAGTAGAGGGGTGTTGCATTAAAACTATTCCGCAATTCTGGCAGGAGCTTAGGATATTAGTTACTATTAGTTAAAGGTCTTTAGGAGCCCAGAAGTTAAAAAAGCAAAGGTTTAATTATATTAAATAACTAGATAATATTAATTATATCTCTAATACTTCTATTAGCAAGAGTAGTAAAAGCCTATAACCTAAGAAGTAATAAAGCTTATTAGCTTTTTAGAAGACCTTACCTTCTAGCCCTCCTACCCTTAGCCTTAATAATAGCAATAAATATATTAAGGAGCAAGCGGCCTTCGCTACGTGGTCTGCTAGCCCTTCCCTTTAGCAATCTTCGTCTTCTTATAATATTAGATTAGATATTAGATTACCGCAAGATAAGGTTAATAACAATTATAATTAAATTCTAAACGATCTTATTAATGGCCTAGCTAAAGAATGCGATTATAGCAATAATGCTAAGGACGGCGAGGTTATAAATAAAGGTAATGCCGAGAACTATAACTATGGAAGCGACGACAGCGGCGATATAGATAATAACAACGCTAAGGACAGCAATAGTAGCGATGGTGACAGCAGCGATGGTAATAGCAGCGATAGTGACGAGGGTAACGAGGCCTATAGGTATATAGGGTAGTGAGGATCACTAATACCTATTAATAATAAATCGAAACCGAAGCGTGCTGCAAAGTATTATCTTTAGCGGGTTTACCTTTCTCCTTTAATTCTATCTATGCGCACGTCTAACCGGAGCACTACGCTTAGTAGCGATTATTGTAAGCGGGCTAAATCCCCTATATATAATCGCCTTTATACCTAAAAGCTGTTATTAAACTTAGCCCCTAACTTTAACTCTAGTAAAGCGATACTAGGAGCCGTCTTAAATACTAATTTAAAAGAATAGTTAATCTAAGTAGCTCTTAGGTGCTAGGAAAACGGGTTATATATACTAGATATCCTTTTTTAACAATTCCCTTTACCTTTTAACCTAATTAAATAGCCCTAGGACCTAAAGCCCCAAGAGCTAAAGTTTAAAGTAAAATTTACTAAAAAAAAAGACGCACTACTTATTAAATTAAAGGAGGAATATAATCTTCTATAGGAATAGATTAAAGACTACTTTTTAAAGAGAACTCTTAGATCACTACAGGCGCATTATTATTTAAAATTAAAGGCCTAGCCTACTGTGTAGAAGAAAAGGGGCCAGCCCGCTAGGCGGAAGAGACAGTAATAATAGTAGGGCCCTATAGCGCATTTTCTGCAACGTCTTATAATTTCCCATTATTAGCCTATTTTCTTAGCACCACAATTATAAGGTGGTTGCGGCTTTGGCATATATTATAAGCCTAGAAGGCGCAAAGGTATAGGCTTAATAAGTTTCTATATAAGCTTCTGACTATTTACTAAGACTAGGGTCCTATTAGTTTAAAGCGTTTAAGGCGGGATAGGAATTTAATATTAGTATTTTGGGAGGTACAAGTTTAAAATAACGTGCTAGGTCCTAGGCGGGTCCGGTTATATAGTAACGTATATTATAGGGTAAGGCTAATATTTAGGTTAACGTAAACTACAGTGTCCTCGCTTTTTAGTAGCTTTTTAGTAGTAGGTCCTGCGGAGATAAAAGGCTAGGGTTTGCATTTAATAGTTTAATTGTTTTAGTATATTTTCTTAAGGCGGTGTTGCTATATGCAGCCGTTTTTATCCAAATTTTGCTGCTAATATATCTGTATTATGCATCTCTAATTAAAACGGAGCCTTATAAGCTATAAGACTTATTATATTACTAGGCATTATAGCACTTATAGCTATTTATTTATATCACACTAAAGCCAAAATATAAATCCTCTCTTTTACCACTAATATGCTTAAAAGAATTTATTAAGTTATAAACTTCTCTATACTTAAGATATACTAATTTACTAAGATTATAGTGGAATATAAAAAGTGCTAGAAGAAACTAAAACATTCCTTAAAGATAAATCGCATCGTCCCTTACCCTAGCGCCATTGCGCTAGGTAGATAAGCGTATCTTAACCTAATACCTATAATATAAAGTACGGCGCAGTTTAGGAGCTTACTAGTAAGTAAAAAGTGTCTAGCATATCTAGAATAAAGGATAGTTAGTATATTATACTATATATAAGGATAGTAAGACTAATAGACTTATAAAGCATAAAACTTACCTTTTTAACGCTAATAACGCCTAAGAAATAGGTAAAGTATAAATCTAGACAGAGAAGCCTTTAGATTTTTAAGTAAAGGACGAGATATCGTAAACATTAAAAGGAAAGCCTTAAAAGTATAGAGGAAATGCCGCGGCGCCGCTACTAGAGATAGATTCCGTAAACCTATAAATAAGTTTAAATAGTTTAAAAAAAATTCTAGTTTTATAAACATACCTTACTTATCTATTTCTTTAATAACGCTATTTATATAGTTATATTTACCATTTTAATAGCCTTTAATAATAACTTTAAAGGCCCCTAGGGACTTTAATTCGGGAAATATTCCTTATTTATAACGATCCTCTATATTATTATCGGAAAGTTTATAAAAGGCGATATAATATATTAAGATATAATAATAAGCCGATTTAAAGGCAAAAATTTCGTCCTTTTAAGGCATGCTTAGATATAGAGGTTGGGCTTAAATAGAGTATAAAGTAAGAAGAGGGGACCTATTAATTAATAAACTAGTAAAGTCGATTAGCTTTACGTTTAAATATTTATTTAAGAGAATATTATAGTACGAAATATCACTGTATATAATACCTTTAGAGTAAATATATTTAAGAATATCTATAAGCTATAAAATCTAACGTATTTATAAAGTTTAATCGACGTTATTACTTCTATCCTAAAGAAACCTATAAAGCTGGCCGTTTAAAGCGCGTTCTAAACGTATCGCTATATAGTTATCCTTTTAGAAAAGTTCGCTACTATAGTATTATAAAAGTCTATTATATTAACCGAGTCTCTTATAGATCTCCCTTTCGACTTTAATAAAGTATTAAGAATTCGCGTTATTTAGAGCTTTAATAACCTTGTTTTAAAGTTCGTCGTAATATACAATACCCAAAACTCCCTAGCCGATAAGATTCTCACAGCTACAGCTAGGGGGTGGCACTATAATAAGGTCTATAAGTATTAAAGTAATAGTTAATATTAAATATATAAAGAGCTTTAAAGGGGCAGTAAAATCCCGGTGTCTAGCTAACTAATCTATTATTCGCCCTATATTTTAGACGCTATTCCTAAATAAGATTAGTCTTTATAGCAGATATACTAACCTTATACTCTGTAATAAGATAAATATAAAAAGGGGTAATAACTTCTAGCGAAAGAGACGGTAATAATTATGGTGTGCCCTTCTTTTTAGCCTAGGGATCTCTTTCTAGCTTTAGGTTTTACTTCTAGCTTATTTTATTATAGCACATTTCCTATAACTAAAAATTGTTGCTAAATATAGCTATATACTAGCTAAGGCTATAGTTATTAAATATGCTAGGCTATACTGCTAACTATATAATTGCTATAGCTAAATATAAAGCTAGGTCTAGTATATAGTAAGAACTCACTAATATAAAAAGGAAGTGGATTTTTAAGAGGTCGAGGTATACAAGAAACAATTACATTAATTAGCGGAAAGAAGAGTTAGCTAATTTATAGAATTTTATATCTATTACATTATTAAGAACTATAGACCTGCCAATTAATCTATATACTAAAGTTAGACTACCTTTAGGTTAATCTTTACCTATCCTTTAATATTGGATTAAAGGACTGCTTATACTACTATACTAGTCTATAGATTTTGGACTATTACTTTCGCACTCTAGAAGTAGTTGGACTATCGTAGCATTCCTATATACTTTAGCTATAGATAACGGCGTTCTACCTAAGGAGTCCCTTAAGTTAATATTAACACCCCTATACTTAACTAGAAGTTATACTACTGTATTATACTTATAATTAATAGCCTATAATAGTAGTATCTAACTAAAGCGGTCTCTTATATTAATATAAACATTCTTATATTCTAGAAGCAGTTAAACCATATCTTTATACCCCTTTTCTGCGGCTAATAATAGCGGTATCCGGCTGTTTTCTTACTTATAGTTTATATTAACGCTTTCTAAGAGTAGCTGTACTACTGCTGTCCGCCTAAACCTTGCGGCGTATAATAGCTTATAAAAAAAGTCCTCTGGGTTAAAACTACTAAGTCCACTTCTAATTAACAGCCGTATTATTAATTCGTATCTATTTTTTACTACCTATAATAAATCCGCACGCCCGTAGTATCGATATTAAGTTACTACTCTAATTTTGGCAGCTTTAAGAGATTTTTAAGCAGTTACATCTTGTCCTTATTTTGCAGCTTATATTAGTACTATACTATCCTCCCATTTGACGTTATAGCGATAAAGGTAGGGATTTAGAATACTATAAAGGCGGTTATTTACCTAGGCGAAAGCGTTAATGTCTCCCTTTACTTATAGGTTCTCGGCTATTAATAATAATATTTTATTTAGTAGATTAAGCAGCAACATTCTCTGTAACTATTAATTAGGACTATAAGTAGTTATACTTAAGCGGCGAGAATACTTACTACTAAAGTAGAAAATCTAGCTAGGGCAATTATTATAGTTTAATTAAAGGACCCATTATGTCCCTTAAAACTAAGGGTTAATTTTTCTAAAGAATAAATTTGTGTTAGCGTAAATTAAAATCGAGATTCCTTAAGCGCTATAGCTTTAGGCAGCACGTCCTTAGCATACTACTATTAACCACTTATTGTTCCCGCTGACGCTATAGTACACGCTAAGCAGAAATCTAATTTAAGATTTCTAAATCTATTCTACGCGTATAAGATATAAGTAGCAGTTATTAGTAGTCCTTATATTCTAATTTATAAACTCTTTATTCTAATTTTTACTCTTTCCCCTTATACGTCTTTTATAAGTTTGGAATATATAGTAAGCTCTTATAATTCTTTAGCGACCTACTTAAACTTTGTAAAATAGTATATAAGCCTATAAAGGATCCTTAAATACCGGATTATACCACTTTATAGTCTAAAAGACAAAAGAAAAAGCATGCTATTAATTTAATAAATTCTCCGCTTCTTAAAATGTTACTAAAATTATTACCTGTTAGTATATCTCATTCTATACCCCTTAAAGGTTCTTTACAGGCGTCGCCTATTAAGTAGATTCTGTTCTTTTTAGAAGGTAAGGCAACTAGAACTTCTATACGATAATATAACACCCTAAAAATAACCCTACGGCTAATACTAAGATAGTTAAGCTATAGCGATATTATATTGGATAAACAGGGCCCTAATAGATCTCTAATAGGCAATACTTTTAAAGAAGATGGAATAAGACTTAGAACTAAAACAACTCTATTAGATAAGGGTAAAGTCTATATATAAACTCTAGAAAAACGGCAATAACTTAGGTTTAGTAGACGAAGCAGCACGTTATTTAAAAAAGCTAATAAGCTTAGCGGTCTAACTAAAGCTAAAATATTTATAATAGTGCGTTATAAGGGAAAGCACTTCGTTTATATTTCTAATGAGAGCTTATTCTGGCCGGAAAAGCTTCTATAGGTAAAAGATCTCCTTAGGAATTTTTTAATATGCTATTACTAATCTATTATAGGGATCTAAGGTTGTTATTATCCCTACTAATATTAAAGCTGTTAAAGCTTAGAAGTATATGTTTTAAGTTAAGCTTTAATAGGTATTTTCTAGGGGATTTAATAAAGATATTAAGTTACTACTTTAGACTATCTATATATTTACTACAAATTTAAATTTTAAGTTCTATTTTATATTTAATAGAGGCAGTTTTTAATTAGCGAAGCGTAACCATACTTCAAATTTGTAAGTTATAATTTAATCTACTAAATTTTTTACTGCATAATTTAGAACCTAATTCGCCATTAAATAATTAATATATCTATATAGGTGGTATATATTTCAATTTTACCCTTTAGTAATATAGGCGGGCTTATAACTATTAGCTAATCCTAAACCTAGTATAATATATAGAGACTTCCTCTAACTAGATCTTTAGGGAGAGTAACTTCTATTCTATACCACAAATCGTTCCCTTTAAAAGACTTGTAATGCCGCTATAGTAAAACCCTCCGGCGGTTTGATTCTGGGCTGCTATTAATTTAGTAGCAGGTACTATTATTAAATAATGCTTCTTTAAGAAGACGTTCTCTAGTATTACCGCCGCTGCTATCCGGCGTCTATATATTATAAATCCCTTTAAAAGTATTTAATAATAAAGACTAATCCGTTCTATAGATAAAGACATTTCCGGAGGAAATTTTACTAGGGGTCTAATTAAGTAGGGTAATATAGCTATTCTCCTGGTATATTAGTAGTAAAGTACTACCAGAATAGGCAGATAATATTAGACTTCCTACTATCTAATTAGGCTGCGATTAACTATCTTTATATATAAGATTAGTAGATAAAAGAATATTATTATTATAAGTATTAGGAGGAAGAAGATATATTATAGACAGATCTTTAAATTCGGGGGTCCGTAGTATTTGTAATAAGTTTAGCTAAATATTAGAGTTCTTATAATAAGTATTTCTCACTATATCCTTAAGGAAATTTAGGAAATCCTTTAAGTACTCCACCAGTAGCGAGAACCAGTATTCTCTCTACCCATATATGCGCGGATATGAATTGTAAAAATTAAATAGTAATATAAAATATCTAAGCTATATATAATATGGCTGTCAGTATTAATAAGGTGGCGTTATAAAATACTATAGGGAAGACTGCCTTAGAATAAGTTTATAATACTGCTATAAAAGAGCCTAAAGGGAATGCGTAGAATTTATATAGGCAATATTAGACTGAAAACTTAATATAGTTTACTGTTCCGTGTTCCTAATAATTTTATTAGCTTTTTTATTTTTAGTCTTTAGGTTATTTAATAAATATAGTAAGCATAAAAAGTACCCTATTTACTCTTAAGGGGCTATATTAATAACTAATATAGGATTAATAGGGACATTATTCAGTATTAGTTATATAAGGCACTAGATTCTTAACCCCGCTTACCTATAAATAAAATGCGCATATACTAGATATCTATCCACTTCTATTAAACCAACCCTCTACGTAAGAATCGTCGGGTATTTACCCTAATTGTTACTTAGATATGCCTCTACCTTAAGTATAATACACTTGCTAGTATCTCTACGCTTTCCCTACTACATTTTATTTATAATTCCCCTTTTTCTTTTAAGAGATACTACCTCCTCTCTTAGCTTCTGGTTGGCCTTCTCTAATATTTTAATTTTAATTTTAGTCTGTAGATAGCTTATCTATAAAGCAATAATATAACTAGGATTGCTGCTATTAAACATATTATTGGTAATATTTAAGACGGTAAGTCCTAACCTAACTGTGATATATTTATATACTTATAATAACTTCTAGGTTATAACGCCGAGTTAATCTCTCTTACACTTTAATTTAGAGCCTTAGTGGTTCCGGTTTTAGCTTTAGCTCTAATGCCCTATTAGTAAGGCCTCTTACTGCTATAGCATAGGAAGCATTCCTTATCTTTAAAAGCGCCTTTCCCCTAATAGACACGCCCTTTACTCTAGATCTCTCTGCATATCTTTCTTTATTACTTATTATTTCACTATTACTTATATCGATTATTCTTTCTATAACCTTTATTATCGATGTTTAATTAGCTGACTTTAGGACGGAATATATACTGTAGATTGCTTAAGAAGTGTTTTATATAGGTTCCTAGTAAGGGGACGTAAGATCCTTTTATATCCTCCTTTTTACCTATACGTAGGGCTAAACGGATCCTTAAACCCTACCAGCGGTATAATTAATACCTATTACCATCCTATAGCCTAAACCAACGTAAAACGTATAAGTTATAACATATAAGCTTACTCCGCCTCTATAGAAGTAAGGCATTATATAGAAGAGGCTATCACTACTTTCTTTCTAATACGCTAGACTATATTCCATATACAGCTGAGCCCGCTTTACTAATATCCTAAAATTTAATTAAATAGGATTTTAATCTATATATCTTAGACCGCAGCTTCCTATACTATAGCTAAGACGTTTATAGATTTATATACAACGGTTAAAGGGGCTTAAAGTGTTACCGTAAAGCCATTATTAAATGCTATCTTACTTAGCTGCCTCTAAGAGTGACGGAGCGCTAAATTATAATAGGTGTGAAAAATCCCAGCGCTTTATACTTGGAGCTGCTTCTAGTAACTTTAGTAGTATATTAAGACTACTTATAATCTAATAAGTAATAGTAGCTAAGCACTGCTTATAAAGCCAGAGACTAGTATATTAGTTCTTCCACTAATATAATATGTTTTAGTTAGGTATTTATATTTAGTAACAGCTTAGCCAATAATTACCCCTAGTAATGCCTCCTTTAATTTAAACAGCCACCGTTAGATTTAGTTAAGCAGCCTACGCTTTTAGGCGCAGATAGCACGCTAAGTAAGGAGTAATTATAGCCAACGGATATTACGCGCCAGCTTTAGGGTAAAGGGGCCGCTGATGTACTTCGCCTTATTTAGGCAATATTAGTCTCCCTTTCTAAACTTAGCTTTAGCTCTATTAAGCAATAAAGGAAATATTATAAAGGTGACATTTACTTTACCTCTAAATGTCCTTAAATTAAGCTACCTTTCCTTTAAATACTAAGCCTTACTAAAATATAGTTCTTTTCTATGCTCGTTAAACAAGTCCTATTATATATAATGCCTTAGACAAACCTAAATTAAATTATTAATAATTCTCGCAGGTCTATAGGAAGAGCTTAAGAGATAATCTGTGTATACCCTAGCTTTATATATTTTATACCTTATAATTAAGAATAGGAAGAGGATAGTAATAAAGATAGTAATAAAGAGATGGTGGTTTTAAACCACAGTAATAAGTTACGGAGTTCTGGCCACCCTATTAATAAATTACACTAAAGTGACCTAGTAAAAGGGCGAATCAATACTATTAATATCGATAAACTAAGCCAAAGTAACGATAACGGATTATTAAGTGACGATAGAGAACTTAGAATTTAGCATAATTTAGTAGGCAAGACTCTATAAGTATAATACTATATAAAAGAATAAAGTAGAAATTTAATAAGAAATTATAGGACGCCTATAGAACGCCTAGTGGTCTATCTACATCCTAAAATCCCCGCTTTTATCTTTTTTAGCTTAACCTCTTTTAAGCTCTATACAATTTATAATAATCTCTTAAGTCTCTTAACACGGGCGGAAGATTTTATTTACTATATTACTGATAAAGGACAACTAATATATAACAATAACCCTAAACTCTATAAGTTTCTTTCTAAGCTTAAACACTTATATCCTAAGCAAGTACCAGTCGTATTTAAGGTTAGTAGGCTTATAGATTTATATATTAAAGAGTTAAAGAATAATATCTAGTGTATACTCTTTAGCGCTTATTCTATCTATTATAATCTATTAAGTAGGATTATATACCTCTACTAGTGTAATAGAAAAGGGTTAGGAGGAAGTGTAATAGGACTTTTACTTATCGCCAAATTTATAGGGCTTCTCCTGTGGGAATTTCTCTAGTTCTTTAAGATTAAAGTCGTTTTCATTTTTATATATCTACTATTAGTACTTTCTTAGCACCTACTTTATATCTGCACTTACTAGAATAGTTTTCTAATTACTACCCTTTTCTTTTAAAAAAGCTTCTTAATTTAGGGCTTAAAAATCGGTTTACCCTCTACTAAGGGTTCTAATACTATACAATTGGTTAAATAAAAAGACTATTAGGAGGTATAACCATTAATAAAAGTACTTTCTCTGTTACCTTTATCTGGTTCTCAGCCAAAATATAGCTATCTTTTAATCGCATTTAAGCTTATTATAACATAATTATAATGCTATTATTCTATATTATAAAGCTTCCAAATTTCCATGCGTAAAGAGCGTATAACTGCGGTTTATTTAGTAAGTATATTAATCTTACTTTCCTATAGTACACTTTTATTTAATAAAGTCGTGTTAAAGCTGTAAAAACAATTTACCGATTCCAAAACTAAAGCTTTGCTTACTTATCCGTTATTTCTAGTAATTTACACCTATTTTGCCAATAACCCTATACTAAACTGTTTTAAAGCTAAGAAATTTAGCAGTATTTCTAGCTCTTATTAGCATTAACATAAAGAAGCTTATATAAACACCGCACATTTTAGCGGCTAGAGAAGAGTTACTCTAAGATTAATGTTTCTGCCTAAATCTATATAACGTGGGTAAAAGTAATACCACTTTCTAAGCGCTATGCTACGGTTTCTAAGGTATATAGTATAAGTAAGAGTTAGGAGATAAAGCCGCGGCGTATTTGGCCGGCTTTGCTATAACTAAGAAGAAGTTTAGGAATATAGTTCTTACTCTATTTAGAACTAGATAAGGGGCTCTACGTACTAGTGTTTAGGGGTAGCCCTAATAAGTTAATTATCGCTTAAAGCTAATAATCCGACTAAGCTAAGTTTTACGCTTAGAATTAAATAGGGGACTTATTTAATATTATAAGAAGCTTATATATTCTATATAACCTTATCTTTATAACTCTTTTAAATATAGTATATACTTATGTTTAGCAAATCGATCTAAAAGGCCTGTATAACTCCGCGTAGTTTTAGAAATCTTATTATTTCCCTTAAGACGGATATAAAAGCTCTTCTATAGGTTTGTAAGCATCTTTCCTACACTAGGAGAAACCCTAGATCTCTATAATAAGCGTATATCTATAACCTCTTCTTATATATTCTTTTTGAACTCTTTAATTTCTAAGTACTAATATCTCCTAATAATCTCTAATATATTAAACTAATCCGCCTATATCTGCTCCTACTCTAATACAACCTTATTAGCTAGGGCTGTTAAGTTATACTAATTACTATATTATAGCATCTTATCGTTATCTAAAGTTATTAGTTGCCTCTTGGTTTGAAAAGACCTTTAGTATTAAGTAGACTGCATTTTATATATATAATAATCCACCTTATTATTAATAATGATTAGATCTACTATCTATTAGTTTACTTGCATTCTATATCTCCTCTATTTTTAACTTTATATATTAGCTAAGGATCTTTTTAGGCCCTAATTTTTATTATTTAATACTTCTTAAGGGCTCTAGGGCTGTTTTTAGGGCTCGATATCTTCTATATAGAAGTGCCAGTCGTCCTCCTTATTCGCCTAATTATTTGGCTATTTCCTTAGTTGCTTATCCTAGTGCTTATCTAGCTGCTTGTTTAATTAGCTGTCTAAGTATTAATTTAGCTGCTCCTTTAGCGACTTATCTAGCTGCTTATATAGGAACTTATTTAACCGCTTACTTAGTTACTTATCTAGATACTTATTTAATTGGCTATCTAGGTATTAGTCTAGCTACTTATTTAACCACTTGTCCAGCTGCTCCCTTAATTACTCATTTCTATACTAACCTAGCTGCTCGTTTAGTAGCTTATTAATCTACTTATTAGCCTATTTCGCTAGCTACTTATTTAACGCGAAGTTTCCTAAGGGAGAGAATACTAAGGTTTTATCTAACACATTAACACCATTAGGTGGATTATCTAAGATGGATTTCTCTAATCTAATATATTAGTCTAAATCTTATATTATTTTATTAAACAAAGCGAAGGCTAGATTAGGATCAGTCTAGTTACCTTTAAAATCTTTTAGATTTAAGCAGTCTGCGCTGAAAGTAGGTTTATATAGAACATTCCAAAGCAGGACGTTATCTATATTTATATTGTTAATAGAAGCGTCTATATTTTTAGAGACTATATCTATAGTTTTAACTATAGCTATATCTAAGCCGTAATTATATCGGAAGTTATTTATATAAGGAGAGAGAATGTTAGCTTCCTAAGATCCGGATATTAGGTTGGGTTTAGTAAGAATAAAATATTTAGGGTTTACTATTAAGGGAAAGATATAGTCTATAAGGGTAAACATATTAAATAAATTGTTTATATTAAAGGTGGAACTCTTTTAACATAATAGTTAAAAGTTATAGTTAATAGTTCTCGGATATAGTTAATATAAAAGAAGGCGAACTTAATAGCTTAAGTAGGGTTTTCTTGTTTTAGTTATAACCTTTACTATACTATATAATATTAGCCTCTATACTAGATACAGAATAATAGAAGCAGTGCTATAGGGGGGACGGTATTAGCTTAGCCGCGTCCATCTCTACGAGCTTCTAAGCTAACTATCTAGGAATATCTCTCCGGATCTTCTCTAGGCCGCTTATAGGTAGCTTCTTTATATAACCTCCCTATAGGGTTTACTATAGAACGCCTATTAAACGTATAAAAATCCGTTTAAACCGTAGTTATACTAGAAAGTTTATTTAATTAAATATATAATAGATCTATTGCCGCCGTAGAGACATAAGATAACTGGGTAAGATTAATAAATGTTAATAAACCAGCCTAAATATCCTAAAGAAGAAATAATTCGGGTAATACACTCTGCTTTAAAACAGTACCACTACAATAATAAAGCGTAATTTCATGCTCTCTGCCGGCTAAAGCCGTCCGCCTATAATCTCTTATTATTATCAGCACTTATATAGGATTTGAGACACTATAAGTACATAAAGTGCAATATAAAGAGAAATATAAAGTCCGTGTAAAGCCTTAGAGGCTTATACTGCCTTATACCTTTATATATAAATTAGGCTCGCGCTATCTATACTTAGGACCCTAGAAGTAACTTCTTTGTTACCTAATACTATTAGCATTTCTATCTTTAAACAAATAGAGGATTTAAAGGATTTATAGTGTAATGGTAATAGCTTACTACCTAGGGAACGTTTAGGGTGCCCTTTTAACTTAAGGGGCATGCCGCATAAGGGATATTTAGTAATTATTAGACTGTAAGTTCTTATTTAAAACAGCGTTTAAGTTTATAGGCTAACACTATCTCTAGTTATTTTATGGCATAATAACAGGCCGCAAAATTAAGGTATACCAAAATATTATAAACCCTTTATTCGCGGTAAGCTGACGAAGAAAAACTAAAATATTTATTATAGCTTTATAAAGATGTTTCTAAGCCTTATAATAGAGAAGTTAGTTTTAAGGGAGAGATAGGCATATAATATAGCTTTAACTTAGGATTATAATTCTGGGTGGGATACAAACCTTAGAATCTTATGGCGCGAGAAATCCTTTATATTGTCTTTCTAAGTAGTAGTAATCCTAAAAATATTATATCCTCATTATATATACCTAATAGCAGCTTTTATAGGAAGGCCGTAAAGAGCGGCTTATATATAGCTTATTATAACTAGCCCTAACGAATAATAGTAAAATGGAACTATAAATAGCTTTATATTAGGGAGCTTTAGTATAGATCTTATTTAGCGTTCCTAATATATATAAGTGCTTTACTTATAGTTACAGTTTTCTCTACCATTAAATAGTTTATGCAGCTAATTATATAACATTTAATATTCGCAGAACTATTCCAACTTTTTTTTTTCAATTTTTTTATACATAATGCTTTAATCTCTCATTTCTTAAACTAAATTAAACTCGTGGCTCTTAGAACCTAGTTATTCCCTTAGATACTATTTAATATCTTAAATTAGAGTATAACGTTATAGTTACCCCCCTTTTCTATCACTTAAACGAGATTTTATATAACGTGCAGTGCGTGACCTTTACTCTTTCAATCCTATTGTATCTAATTTAGAATCTTTAGCAGAGATTACCTACTAAATACGTTAACTAGTGATTCCTGTATAGTTTATTATATTATACCTATGCATTAAGTGCCTTTATTTCTAATTTTAAGCTTTAAATCTTTTTATATAACAGTGCCTTTTTTATTCTATACTAATCTAGAGCAGCGTAAGCCTCTTAATATAATATAGACCATTCTAAAGCTTATTTAGTTTATTTTTATATAGCGTTATCAGCCTTAATACGGCGCTTAATTTCGGTCTAAAGTTTAGTTTATATTTAATTATAAGCCTAAATTTCGCCTTACAAGAGCTGTAATAACTAAAAGTATTAATTTATAGCAGGGATTATCCAAATAGTTATACTGCTTACTCTATTAGGGTTTGCTACGTCTTATAAAGTAATATTGCCGGGTAAAGGCTGTGGGTGAGGCTGTAAGTAAGGGGCGGGAGTATCTATAGTATACTCGGAAGGTATTAAAATAGTTAAGCTATTATTATATGTTTCCTATTAACGGCTAAATAGTATACTTTAAAGAAATAGGTGTCTAGGCATATAGTTATATTCTATAGTTTGTTAAGGATAGTAAATAAAAATTACGTTACGATGCGAACGTATAGCGGTTAAATATTCTATATAATTCCCGTAATTTTAAAATTAGTAAAAGCGAATTTTTATTTTTAAATATATTTTTTATATTTATTATTAGAAGTGCCAAAGCTATATAAATAATTTTAGACTCCTGCGCTAAGTATAAATTTTATTAATATAAATAAAGAAACTGTTTCTAACTACTAGTAGCTATAGATTATATAAGTCTTGCCGCTGGTACTAAAACTCTCCCTATAAACTTCTAGCCCCCAATAATATAGAAAGCAGCTTAATTTTAAAGCGCTTAAAAGTGCCTAAAGTGCCTAAAGAAGAAAGCCTAAAGCGCGTAAAGGTTTTTAAAGAAGCTTTCTAGCGTCACCCTCGGCCGTAAGGTTGTAAAGTCCCTACTAAAGCAGCACTTCTACAAATTTTTTTAAAGCGTGTTAAGCTTTTACTAACTAGCCAAAATCCTAATCGCAGTGCCTCTAGCTCCCTACTCGTGCCTTTTAGTACGAATCTAGACTTAAATATACAGCCTTATAATCCTTAGAGAGCTCTAACGCGTCTTAAAGATCTTATATAAGGAAATCAGCTATAGACAATTTATGTTAATAAGGGTATAAACGGAATAATAATAGTAAAGAGGCTAGAAGCGGAGAAAGGTAAGGCAAAACTCGCAAAATTTCAACTGCTTTGTCACAGAAACATTTCTCAAATTAGTTAAGTATTCTTAGATAACGATTAAATATACCTCGGCTATAAATATTCTTATTTTACTTTAGAGGAGATTCTTTATATTTACTTACGTCTCTAGAAACGGCAGATATAAGCTATTACAATATTAGTAAGTTAAATAACATTGCTAGAGCTTATTAAAGCACTAAATTAGTATAAATCTTTAATGCAATTAAGCATATTAGTATAGTAGGGTTACTTTACGGATCCGTTACTCTAAACGCAGTTAGAATTTACGGCCGTAGTAAGCGTGTCCTTTTATATAGCTACCCTAATTAATTCTACCTTTATATTAAAATCTAACATTTTATAGCTAATTTTAAAAAATATACCTAGCAATTAGCGTCCTTAATATCAAACTTAGACCTAGAACAACTTAGATACGTAGTGCTTAAATATATAAACGGGCGGCCGTAGAAAGACCTTCGCGAAGTTAACTTTATCAAATAATAAAGGGCAAAGAATAGGGTTTTTAGTCTTAAACAGCCAGATAGGTAGAGCGGATATAAAGTTTTAAATAACTTTTTAAAGGAGCTTTTTAATACTAAGAAGCCAGCAATTATAAAGTTAGACAAACCGGTATATTGTACTAGTCTTAATATTTATAGACTGCTTACTATAAAAGCACCTATATATATTACAGTGTAACCTTAACTACTTTTACCTACTGCTATTTATTAAGCTTATTTCACTAAAGTGTTTTAAGCTTTAGCGCGCATTAAAAGATAGCTTAGCTAAATAAAAGGAATAATTTAGATATACTTAGTTTATAAAATATAAAATTTTATATTTTATAATATTTAAACTTAATAATATTTAGATTATTTATGTTTAATAGGGTTTTCACTAACACCCTAGTTTTGACTAAGCTAGCGTACCGCCTCTATTTTTATTATTTAGCTAAAATTAAAGTAATATATATTTAAAAGGTAGTGTTATGCTAAGGCTTACCTAGGTATAATAGATATAACTTAGGTAAAGCTTTAATATTCCTTTTAGTTAAAACTAGGGTATTAGTTAAAACCCGTTACCTATATTATTTTTACTTAGCTTTAAATACTAAAATCTATTAAGATTATTTTAGTAAGCGCTAGAGAAAAAAGAAAACAGAAAACAGCTCTATAGCATCCTATTACCTCCGGTGGTTAGCGCAGCCATATCTACACGGCCTTTTTATAGGGGAAGTTTTAGTATTTTTGCAGTTTAAGGGAAAGTTAATAAAACACGCTAACCACCAGACACGCCAGGAGGCTATAGTATAAATTTATATTTCACGCCTATAACCGCGCGCGTTTATAAATATAAATAATAATTTAGCCTAGGTAAGGGGCAAGCAATTTAATTATTTTTATAGTAAAGAGTTATATAATATCTTAAAGGAGTCTATAGAGTATTACCTAACAATTAGTCTTAGATCATTTTTAGTCTTTAAATCTTTTAACGTCTTTAATCCTTTATTTACTATAAATACTTTTTCTCTATAATAGATCATTCTAATAGCTTTCTTTTAGAAATAGAATTTTGGAATTTTAATAATATAACCGTTACTACGACGCCAATAAAACTTAATCCGAAAGCCGAAGACTTTACTCCTTACTCCCTATCTATAAGTAAAATTGAAATTTTTTATTCTAATATACCTCTAATTAACTAGCTTTAATAAGATATTATAAAATCAAACCTATTTTAAGGCGACTTAGCTAAATCTAATAACCTTTATAAGCAAGTAGAAGACCTTACTAGGTATAATATTAAAATCTATATCTACTAATTTTGGAACCCTAACGTAAAAGTAGATAAGTAAGTGAGACGTAGGCTATAATTAAGTATTTAAGACGCGACCTTAATACCTTAGAGGATTGGATTCGCCAGATAGCAGAGTTTAAAAAGATAATAGCCGAAAGTTTTCGCCAAATTACAGAGTTTAAAAAGACTATAAATGAAAGTCTTAACCACATAGGAGAGGTAAAAAAGATAATAGCTAAAATTGCGGGAGCTTTTAGTGATAAGTATACTAATAAAAACCAATCTACTTATAGGGCAAGTCAATAGCATAGAGCTATTAGAGGAAGCTTTTTAGTTATTTAATTATATGTCCTGTATCTACTCGCGTATAATATAATAATTAAAATCACTTTTAAGTTTTAATTAGTAGTTATATAGTTTTAGCCTACGCGGAAGAAATTCCTATAGTTTTTAATGCGGTAAGGCTATTTTATTTATACGGGAAGGCATTTTCTAATAAATGGAAGTTATATAGGACTCCGTTCCATATAAGAACTAAAAAAACCAAAATTAAAAGTTTAAGGGTACTTAATCTGTATAGGATTAGTAGACTTACTTAAATAGAATTACTTAGTATTTTCGTCTATATGGGTATAAAAAAATCTAAATTTAAAAGTTTAAGGGTAGTAAGTCCGTATAGGATTAGTCGGCTTACTTAAAATAAATTATTTAATATTTTTATCTGTATAGGAATTATAATAAAACGGCGTACAAAAATTATAAATAAAAAGGATTTCTACTAAAAATCCCATATGGGATATTTTCTTTTGCGCTTCTATACTAAAAATAAGATAAAGAAACTAGGGCTTTATTATTTTTCCGGATATACTATCTATATAGGATGGCGTAGAAAGTAAGAAAAGAAAAGCTAGTAAATTTAAATGGTTTTAAATAGGGTTCCGTGCGGGATAGAAAATAATAAAAGTATTATTTTTATAGCCACTTTTCCCGTATAGAAGGATGTTAAAAGAGGTATTTAAAAGCTAAATATAAGAAGAGAATTTTAGTAGAAATCCCGTATAAAATATTATCTTTTATAAATATATTTTTAAAATAAAATACAAATTCCAGTTTCTATAAGATTTTTTATTAAATTATTCCATATAGGAGAATGTTAAAAGAGGTATTTAAAAGCTAAATATAAAAAGAGAATTTTAGTAGAAATCCTATATAAAATATTATCTTTTATAAATGTATTTTTAAAATGGAACACAAATTCCAGTTTTTATAAGATTTTTTATTAAATTATTCCGTATGGGATATAAGATCTAGGAATTAAGTTTTAATATAGGATTAAAATTTAGTAGATTATTATATTTATTAGCTGTTTATACTATACAAGATAAAATTAAAAACAGCACTAAAGATCTAGTAGTTAAAGGAATTATATATAAAAGTTCCCTATAAAATAAATAATCTATTAGTTAAAAGGGTTATATATATACGTCCCATACGGGCAGTTAAGCTAGTAATATTCCATACTCTATATATAATAGTAGGAAAATAAGTAAGATTATTAGATTTAGGGGAGACTAGAAATGTGTATGGTTAGTATTACCTCTATTATACTACTTATAGCTAAAGAATATAGTGCTGGCGTTAAAATAATATATAAACGCTCTAGTAGAGTTAGAGATATAACGGTACTCAGACTACTTAAAGTAATTAGAGGAATTATGGGCCTTTATAAGACGTTCCTAAATCTATACTAAGAGGATAAAAATTAAAGATAATAATTAATACCATATATAAGATGACTTATTTTCTAAGTATAAAACTTACGGCTTTTAGTGGGGAAAGATTTAAGAACTTCTCTTAAATCTGTTACACGTATAATAGCGTTATAAGTTTTTTACTTTCTTATTAAAGAAGCTTATACAAAGAAGAATTATAAGCCGTTCTTTAATAATAAGTTAATAGCGCGTTACTAATAAATGTAGTTTATCTTAATTAGAGGAGTGTGCTTAAAGGTATTAACTTTAAGCGTCTAGCTCAGAATATAACAAGATATAACTAAATTAGGCTATAAACAGCGAAGTTTATTCCTTAGAAAGAAATAAAATTAAGGACTTATATAGTTTCTTTATAGTATAATAGGGCTTTAGCTTTAGCATTTATTCTAATAGGGTACGGCTTAAAGCTATAGAGGATAGTTATATAAAGGTGGCTAGATCTAAATTAATAAGATAGTAATTAGAAAGCAATAGTAAGCAGAATTAACTCTTAGATAATAAAAGCCCTATATTTAATAACTCTTATTAAACACCCCCTTTAAAACTCACTTCCTATACTTATAGATATAAGCTTATAAAGCGATACTATATTTAATGGCGATCTATTCTAGAACACTGCTTAAGGACCTACGAGGATTGTTAGTAAGTTTTCTAAGGTTAATAAAGGTGATATATATAATTCGATATTATTAAAAGAGAACACTTCTATATAACCTATGGGTATAGAGCTTTATAGCTATTTCCACTAAGTATTTTGGAGGTATATAATATATAGCACTTATAATAGAAAGCATAGCTGCCTATACTAAGGCGTTATATACTAAGCGCTGGGCTTAGATTAAGACCAAATAAGCCTATTTGCGTATTAGCTACTGTGATCTAGCGTTTAGTATAAATTAATAGTTTTAATAACTCTATAAGCTTAAAGAGCCCTTAAGGGTTATATAGTTAATCTACTAAGGGTTAAATTATTCGCTAAGAAGCTGCAAAACTCGAGTGTTTTATTAAGATGTGTTATATCTATATAGAGTGCTATAAACTCTATAAATAGAGCCTAAGTAACTAGATGGTACCCCTTATAGGTTAAATACTGCCTTTAGATGGGCTCTAGAACCTAGATATATAAACGCCTCTAGGTTAGCAGTATAATTATGGACTAATAGATGTTCTGCGTCCTTAATAATAGCATAGTTTCCTATAAATTAGAAGACGAAGACTAAAAGATTTCTGGATAAGCTACTAAGGCCTAAGCAAATAAGAAACCTATTAAGATAAGCCTTATACTTAAGGAAGGACACCTTTAGCGGCAAAAAATTATACTTTAGTAGTCTATGTAATGTAACTTTCGGAGGAATGTGCTTAAAGGCATAGGTAGAGCTCTACGCTGTATAAAAGAGGCGTTACCTTACTATTTGTTCCTCCTCTATATCCTTTATCCCTCTTCCGTTTTTTAAACTCTTTTAGCTCTAGTATATATCAATTTTACAACCTTACTAATAATGTCTTTTATAGTTAAATAACAGCTATAAACTTCTAATCCTAAATAGAAGTAAATATCCTCCGTGCCTAATTAACCATTTAATATAGTTTCTTTATATAGTAGCGGCGGTAATACTATTACGGATGAGACCATATATACTACTAAGGTATACTATAATAAGTACAATGCCTAAGTTCTAGTAATTAGTTTATAATATTGTTAATATAATTATAGGGGTGAACTTAAAGAATAAATCTCGTTTTAGGAATATTAGAGGAATCGCTTATACTAGGGTTATAAACAAAAGCTTGGAGTTTCTCGTGTTATAGGAGCCTAGGTAGGTGTCTATAGTGGAGTATTATAAAGGCCTAGAGTACCCAGCATACATCGCCATTAATAATAATGATAGCATGGCGTTAGCATATTGGGATCCTACTTAGGAGCTACCTACGAATCTACTACACGATAAGATTTGATTATACTACACTCGGGAACCGACTTAACTTAATTAATATGCTAAAATATATAAAGAGCTTAAATAGATAATAAAAGGTAGAGCGAGGCAAGGATACTAGTTAAAAAAGTAGTTTAAAAAGTCACTAAAGGAAAAGGGACATAAACGGAAGGTAGATAAGCTATTAAAGAAAGCCGCACGTAAGTAGAAGGTAGATACTAACACTTATAACGGAGGTAAGGAGATAAAGGCTTAATAGTGATATAATGGGAGATAAAGCTAAATCTAATCTAATTAAACTATTACGGAATATTGCACAAATTGTTAAGACGGGGAAACTACGCAATTAAGTTAAGTAGCTTAATAATCTAAAATAATACTAGGCTCTTCTCCCTATCTTTCCGGTAAGTCTTATTAAAATTACCGACCTTTAATATATAATTATTCTAATGCCTAAGAGCCTCTAATTAGCCAAGCAGTAATTCCGAAGGCTTAGTTAGTATAATAGTAGGAAAAATAACTGGTTTCTAAACTATCTTTGTGTTAATACTCTTATAAATAGGAAGTTTAATGCTTATAAGTTTCGTAGTATAAAACAAGTAATTGTTAATTTAAGGCATATAAGGATAAATCTGGCCTATAAAATCCAAGATCTAAGTATTTATCCTCTTTAATAATTTCGTACTAAAATCTAAGATAGCTTAGAGTTTTACTTTAATATTATTATTATTATAAACTGGATTAAACCCTTCCGCCCCTAAGCTTAAGTTTTTAAAGATTAGGTTGAATTCCTAGAGATTCCTAGCACATTCTGCTAAAGTATTAAGGGCATCCTTTATAAGTAGCTCCCCTTTTAAATATCCGGCTTATTTAATATATACTAGGCAATTTAAAATAGGGTAATCTAAGTAAAAGTAAAGGATAATAGACTTTACCTACATATGGACTAGCGAAAAAGATTACATTATAATATTGCCGATAAAGGATTTTAATTTAAATAAGTAACAAAATTAAAGTTTATATAGGTAAAATATTCTATTTACAAAGCTTTATTTATATAGCTAGACTAAGAATAGTATAGGTTTCTTAAAAAACGCCACTAATGGTTACTCCGCAGAAAAGATTACGCGTGCTTTGTAACCGCTATATTATTTTATAAATAGTTTTTAAAAGAGAAACTTAAAACTTCTATAATCCGCCTAAAAGCGGAGTTATAGCTATCCTTACCGTAAAGATATATAGGAGAAGCATCTATAATGCGGTATTAGTAGTAGATTTAAACTATATTCCTAGCTATAATAATAAAACAGGAATATTTAATATAAGACGTTAACTAGAAAATTTATAAAGTATAAATTTAGATATAAGATCTTAAAATTTATTAGCTTAGCTAAAACTAAATAGCTTATTATACTACCTAATTTTACTTTTATAACTAAAGATATTTCTCCTACTCTATTACTTTTATTTTCGCACTATTATAAATTTTAAAGGCTAAGAGCGCACTCTAATTTATTAATTCTTTCCTGTTTATAGTAGTTCTCCCATTTAAAATCTTAAAGGTAAAGTTTAAGCTTAGCCTTGTTGTTAAAGATCCGCTCCTTTACTTGCCTAAGCTAATCCTTAAACTACTTTAACTTCTTAAACCTTATCCATCTTGCGTTTTTAAGCTCTTTACGGCACTTAAGTAGTGCGGCTTCTGCCTCTAAATATTAATCTTAAAGTATACTAATTGTTACTCTTGCTTTATCCAGTTCGGTTTTAAGTTTTTAAATTTAAAGTATAGAGTTTTGCTTACGAAGAAAGAATTCCTTAAGAAACCCCTAATTGGTATAGCTATTAAACTTTTAGTAAAGAGAGTAATAGCTTATACTCTTTTCCTTATTAGTAAAACTATTAGTAAAAGAAGAATTTAGACCTACCGGAGTGCTTGAATTAGTACTAAAAGAGTCCATTTTAGGCATTAAGCTATTATTTCTTAAGATAAAGTAAAATTTTAAAGTTAGTATATAACCTCTTATATTATAAGACAAAGGAAAGAGCGCACCTTAAAAGACCCTAAAAATCTAATATATTCTAAAATCTAAAATCTATTTTTAAGGACTGCTATAGAAGATATTAGCTAAAGATAGGGCTTATATATATAGGTGCTAGGACTTAGCATCGCCAAGAAATCGCTTATATGTATTTTAGTTAGACCTTAAGAAAATTAAATAATTAGCTAAAGGTTATATAAGGCTTATAAATAATCTGCTATTAAAGGCCAATTAGGGGCTTTTATAATAGCTATGCCCCGCACCTACTAAATATTAATTAATTATAAATCTTAGCAATTGCGTAAATCTAAAGCTTGCGCAAGCCGCCCCTAGCAATTCCAGTTTTGGACCTTAGCTTAACGTAGGATAACTACCCGCAGCTCTATCGTCGTATAATTTAGTTAAAATTTACCTAAGCTTATTATAGTTTATAAGAATAATTTTATAATAAAAATGGCTTATTATCTAAGAGGTGTACCTAATTATTAAAACCTGACTCGCCTATATCTTATTAGGCTGAAAGTCTATACTAAGGAGCGTAATGTTATATGTGTTTAAGTAAAGGGCTTTTCTTATATAGGTTTTAAACTTAGGCGTCCTATAAACTATCGGCCGTTGAATTAAAAAGTATTATTACCTTTTAAAGGAAACTTACCTAATATTATTATATTTCCCGCCTTAGCAGACTATTTTTAGTCAATAATCTATGCTATATTTAGTGGATATAAAAGCTTATAAAGCCTCTTTCTAAAAATCTCATCTCCTTTACTTAGTTCTTTTATAGACCTAGCGACTTTATATAGGAAAAAAATAAAAATAGTAAAAATCTGGTGGTGGTCTATATTATATAGAGCTAGGATAAACTCTTTTACTTATTTATATTGGTCTTTATAGTTAGTAATACCCTTATTTTTCTAGTATACTATAAATTCTTACCTTTCGTTTCTAAGAACTATACTAATAATAGCCTTTATATACGGGCAGTCTAATTGTTATATACTATTAGGAGATATTAAATTAACAATAAATGGCTTATAATTCTAATATTATTTGCTATAAACAGCATCTTATTATATTGGCTTAGGCGGTAGTACTAAGCACCTCTATATAGTTTATCTAATATAACTAGAGTTGCTTTACTACATAGCCTTAGTCTGCTACTAAACCCTTACTTAGTTTAAATAAGGAGTACTAGAGTTTACTTAAGGTTAGTCTTATTATCTAAGACTTATACTATTATATAAGGATGTGCTTAAATAAGGCCGAAACCGTGCGGAATAGTAATATAGATAAATTGCCCTGGCAGTACTTTCCAGGGGCGTTTTACCGTAACTTTGAGTTAAACGGCGTTTTCTAAATCCTTACCTTTTTGGGGATAGTAAACTATAGATACTTAACAAGAAGGGCCCGATCCTAGATTTTAATATAATATAAATCCAGCTTAAAGTACTTTCTAAAGAACCTAAAGTAATAATATAACTAAGAGATAAGCTATAGGATAGCTCCGCTTTAGTCTAATATATAACCACAATATTCCCATTAAAGCTAATGCGAGAAGAAGGTAAGTATGGAGGAAAATTTTATAAGCGTAACAACGAATAATAAAAAAAGAGAGAAGGCTAATAGCGGAAATAAATGTAATAAGCTGTTTATAATTAAGCTTAGTAAGAATAAGGGAGTTTTAGATAAACTATAATTTTAACGTTTGCTATACGCGAATGCTTTAAAGATACTATTAGAAGTATATAAAGCACTCCTTCTAAAACATATACTCGACTAATCTAGTAGTAAATTAAGCTATAATTATATATTAGTAGGCGTAGGACTTTATTGCTAACCAAATTAGTTCTGCCCCTAAGGAATAGCGGAACTATATCAATAGCAAATAGATATCCCAAACGTTGCGCAAATTAGATACTTATAGATAAGCCTAAAATAAAGCCAATAATATTTGCAACTATGTAAAGAAAGATGCAAAATGCAGCTAAAAGACTAACATTTAAGGTACTTTTTTACCTAGGAACAATTAAAGTATATAGAGTCCATTTCCGGGTATTTAATAGGGGTTTTTTATAAGCCCGAGAGTTAATAAGTTTGGAAATCCTCTAAATAAAAAAGACGGCAATAACTGCGCTGTATAAAACAACGTAAATAGTGGTTATATTTATTTTCTTTCCCTAAGAATTTTATAGGACGGTTAAGCATTATAAAGACATACTTAGTTCTTTATTAAAAGAAATAAGTTTACTATAAAAATAATAATTTTTAATAAATTCTGTATTAAGATATTATTTTAGCGCTCTAACGTAAGAGCAGGTACTAAAAGAAAATCAAGGAAGCTATAATTAGAAACCAAAATCTAAACAAAAAGCTATTTTAGGCTCTAATTAATACGCTATAAAATAGTTAAACTCTAATTAGTAAACTAGCCGCTCGCTAAATATAGAACTAATAAATCACTTTATCCCGCTTGTTTTTTAGCTAGGGCATATTTAATAACTATTACTTAGCTAGGTGGGCTCTACTAAGTAGGCGCTCTAAAAAAGCTATCTGGGCCTACCTAGGTCTACTAGTTATAAATAGGCCACTAATATCAATATCCGCCTGGTAGATATTGTCCGTTTAACGCCGTAGGTAAATTTAAGTAGATTAGTCGTTTTAACAGTTAAATAGGAGGTTTTATCTGGCTAGGTAGAGGCGTTTACGCTAACCGTAATTACGCTTATAGCGGTGAGTTTTATTAGTAATTTAAGCTACCTAAGTAGTCTACTTAGGCGAATTCCGCCAGTACCTACCGTTTTAAGGGGGGTATTAGTGGAACACTAATATGACTAGGTCGATCGATCCTGCCCTCTATAATATTTTTTACCTATTTTTACCATCTTAGGATCTAATTTAATGCTAACTATTTAGTAATACTCCTTTCTTGCTAAATAAACCCCTTCTACTAGGTAGAAAGTACCCCTACCTTAGCGTTTAGAAGAGGCGCTTATATCCTAAAGATTATACCTAAGTAGAGTCGACCTAGCTAAAAAAGTTATTAAACATGCCCTAAGGCGTATAACTTGCATATAATATACATGCTATACCGTTTATATTATCTCTAGTAGAATTAAATATAAATATTACTAGGAATACTTTTAATTACTATAAACTGTTATTTTATTAATCTTACTTTATTTAAAGACTATTACGTATATCTACCTTTGAATTTTATTAAAAGGGTATTAATACTATACCTTACCTAAGAAAACGACCCTGTGCGTCTTTATATAGACCTTTAAAAGCTAGCGACTAAATATTTACAACCTAATAGAAAGGTATTTTTAAGAAAGCTTTTATTTTTACTTAACTAGTGCCCGGAATAAGAGTTGCTATCTTTATAAAGAGGAACTAGGAAATCTTCACGTTTTAATTTAATAAGAACTTAACTTCTTGGCCTCCCTCTATGGAAGAGATTATAAGCACTATCCTTATTTACTGTCTCTATACGCTTATATAGAGTAGTAAAGGGAAAGCAACCCAATTAATAAATTTCCCTGTTATTATTAAAGTGCTGTTAAAGTACGCTTATAGGGGGATAAAACTCCCCTATTTAGCCAAAGCTCCCTAAAACGTCTTCTATTTCTAAGTAAGGTCTACTATAATCTAAATATTAGGGTTAAGAGTAAGCCTGTTTACTCGTCCCCTATTAGAAGTATTAATTAATTAAAACAGTTTTTATCTATTTACTATAATGGGATAGAGTCTATAGACCGCTATAGTGAAGCGTTGCCCCCTATTAGTAATTAGGCATTACCTAACTATAATAATATAGGTAATCACAACTCTCCCGCCCCTCTAAGTGAGATTTTTTATATACTATATAAGGATCCCTATTAACAACCTTACTATTATAGTTAAAGCCTAAGCCGGAACTTAACCAACCGTATAATTCTCCCTTCTCTTATAGCACCTATATTTAGCACTTTACCTTTAAAAAGATTGTTAAAATAATTTAAAAAATTTAGGTTATATTATATATAATACCTAATAAATTATATATAAGGATGGGGAGCCTTTATATTGTTAGAATCTAGTACCTAGCCTTTTAAATATTTTTACTATAGTGTAAGCAATTAAATATTTAATTTAAATATTTAATTTATTATTAGGATTATATAAATAATAAACCTCTTCCCCTAATTAAACCTTAAATGGCGTGTATGGCGCTAGCTAAAGTGACATTTTAAAGAGGCGCTCTATTTCTATAGAAGGTACTAACTAAAGTAATATTTTAGGAAGTCGCTCTATTTTTATTAAAATAGTTATAGGCATATGCTGAAGCAAGGGCATCTTTTGTTATATAGACCTCCTATTAAAACAAAGTTGCCTCTTTAAGAGTAATACGTCCTTAGATCTATTATATAATCGTTTTCTCCTTAACCCAAACCTCCTAAGAAGCCCAGTGTTGCTATTTATAGTAAATATACTCCTATATTGGTTTGCAAAAGCATTAATATCTTCTTTAGTGCCTATATAGTAATGCCTATATCTTTTATATACCTCTAAAAGATATTTAGGGTTATAAGACGTTATAACGGTAAGGTTAGGAGCTAGAAACTTTATTATTCTCTAGGATATCTTTTTATATTATATTACCTACTTAGTTAGAAAGGATCTAAAGCCCTTAAGCGCCTAAGTTGGCTTATATACAAACTCCACTCTTTAAAAGCCACCATTCTTATTTAATTGAATTATAATAATCTAAAGGTTATTAGATATATCTGCTTTAATAATAAAGCCTAAATCTAGCTCCTTTTTATACTCCTTAAGCTCTTTTAATTTTTAAAAACCTTAGTCAATAAGGTTATCTTTAAGTTGTATATTATATTTAAGGCCCGTAATCTTTATCTTCGCTATAGAAAATATATATTCTACTTAGCCTTAATACACTGCCATACTTTAATCGGCCCAGTTTTATAATTTACGTTATTAGCGTTTATACTTAGTCTCTACTATCTGTTTTAACTGCTCTTATTAACGCTTATACTCTTCTTTTAATAATTTAAGGACCTAAAGATGCTTAGATTGGGCTTATATTATTAATTAATCCACCACCTCTTAAACTGCTTTTTCCTTTTAAGACTTAGCTAACTCTAATACTTAATATAGTCTTTTCTCTTCTTGCTATTAGCGCACTTGCTCTAATAACTTAAGAGCTTTTAGATACTTAGATTGGGCCTATAATTTTAGCTAATCTACCGCCTCTTAAACTACTTTTTCCTTTTTAGACTCGGCCAACTCTAATACTTAACGTAGTCTTTTATTCTCTTACTATTAACGCACTTACTCTAATAACTTAAGAGCTTTTAAATACTTAGATTGGGCCTATAATACCGCCTCTTAAACTACTTTTTCCTTCTTAGGCCTAGCTAATTGCAGTATATAACGTAAGTTATTATTTTCTTTTATAACTTATTTTGTCTTTATCTATATTACCTTTAAACGTTAGGTTAAAGTAGCAGTTTTATTCTTTAAAGCATTAAATACTTCTATTAACTCTATACTTTTTTCTTTTATTTTAATTCTTGCCTTCTCTATATTTTATTGGAGCGCTTTATAATCTCTTTCTTTTATTTATAACTTATTCCGCATTTCTTCTTAAATATCCTTTAATTTTTTTAGGCTGTTATTTAGCTCCGAGACTATAGCTATCTAGGCCTCTAGATTATATTATAATTGCTTAATTTAGGCATCCTTCCTATCGCCTTTTATAGAGTCCTGTTAATATTTATTTTCTACTATTATACTTTAAAGATGTTTCTTCTTAGCTATAGCCGTATTAAGTATCGACTGCTATTATATAAACTAGGATTCTAGCCTTTTTTTAGAAATTTTAAATAATATACTTTAAGCTGTTATCTCTTCTAGCTTATTACTAACTAAAGAGTACTCTTTTTTAAGATCCCCGATTTAAGATTTTACCTTCGCCAATTAATTCTCTATTATTGTAAAAGTGGAAGCTATTAACTTTTTAGCAGTTTTTAAACTTGTTTCACTATCTTCTAACTCTTTAATTTATAAATTTAATTAGTTTATTTTAATTTGTAGTTCTTTAACTAAGTAGTAATAGGTACAGTCGTGCGTATTAGTAGGACTCTGTATTAGTATAATATTTTGGATTAATAGCGACTAAATTTCTAAGGTAAAATATATATCCTTTTCTTAATTAGTTAAGTTTATATATAAAAAAGGGGGTTAGGTATACCTTAAATGACTTAAATCCGAAAAAGGTTATAAAGAAGTCACGTTTTATAAAAAAGGGTATAATGTTAGCACTAGGATAAACCTTACTCCCATAAATATATGGGATAAAAAGGCAATTATTATCCTTCTTATAATTATTATTAAAGGGCCTTCTACACCTTCTGTTAGTAGGGAGGGGTTTAAAACTAGTAAAGTGTAGTAATTAAATATAGTTATTCTAATCTTTTAACTGCTTAAGAACCAAGGCAATAGCCGTAACTTTTCGCTTATTTATAGACTTTAATTAAGGATTAGCTTTTTACAATAGTTAAACAGTAAGTTCTCTTTTAGGATCTTATAACTTAAGTGTAAGAGCTATAGGAGTCTAAAAGCCTTAAGTAACAGATAAATGGCTGAGGTTTTAATATAGAGCCGGACTTAGCTCCCTAATAGTAGGCTTTTCTTTTCTAATTTCTTTTTAGGGAGTATATTAAGTTATATATAGGAAATTATGAAGACAAAACGCCTATAATAGTGTATAGCGAAGCTATTAGTCTTCTATAAATCCATGCTTTAAGCAGCGCCACTAGCTTATCTCTAAAAACGGTATAATTAAGTTTTTAGGATAATAATAGCAAGCTTTAAGGCTCTGATGAATTATTTATTTTATTTTATTACTAATTAAATGCTTTAATATAATATAACAAGGTTCTAGGTATTTAAGGTTCTTAAAAAAGGTTCTTAATAAAGGAATTAAACAATTTACTAAAGAAATGTTTTATAAAATAAGGTCTCTTATTAACTGGTTTAAAATAGCTAGGAAAATCTTCCTAAACTCTATTAGCGCGGTAATACAATCTATATTAGCTTTTAAGATAACTAGCATAAGTAGTTCTAGATTCCGAACAGTGTCTATATCTACTATTAATAGGGGTACTGCTAATGGGGGTAAATCTATATCACTATAGCTGATAATCTTCTTCTAAATTTTAGAGATATGGTTAAGTCTATAAAGCAGTTCCTAGTTTATTTAGCTAGCACTCTCTATAAGTAAGTGGAGAATAATATACCTTATCACACTTAAGCGTCAAAAATCTGTATAGCGCTCTAATCTAAATTAGTTTTTATAGGCCTTGCATTTCTACTAAGGCATTAAATGCTGTCGCGAAGTGGAAATTCTTAAGAAGTTGTCTTAGATTATTTGGCTTGGACCTATCTAATAGGGCCTACTATCTATTCTCTGATTTCGTGTCATTCTTAAGATAATAGTATTGTATTTTGCGAAACACTTCCCCATCTAACGGTTTCTGTTCATTTAAGTATTCTTTAATCATCCTTATAAGGACTATTTATAGGAGATTTATAATAGATTCTTAGCTAAAATAGCAAGACACTTAAGTAAACGCGCTTACCTTTAGAGAAGAGCCTTACTATCTACTACTAGTTATTATTATCTAAAAATTCTTTAGCAGCTTTAATACGATATAAGCCTCTAAGGCAGTTTATACTCCTTAGGCTAATAAACGGTATTAAGTTACTTTCCTAAAGTTAACAAAAACGTTATTTATTAAGACCTAAAAAGGCTAGTGATAAGATAAGGGCCGCATCGTCTATAATAGCATTAATGAAATTTTCTTTTTCTAGCCTTTATAACCTACTCTTTTAAATATATTTCTAAGGCGGCAGACGTTCTTTTTAGATGGTAACCAATGTTTTTTACGTATAAGAGGATGGTCGAAATTAAGTGCCCCGAGTTTTATTTTCGCTATACCTAAATAGTTCCGCGCCTTAAGTATAAACAGCTTGGAGTTATTTATAGTTATAAAAAGAGCTATTACTTATACTAAGAGCTTAACACTAATATAGGAGACTTAAAGCTCTTTTATAAGAAATATTAGTCAAAACCAAATATTAAAATAAAATTTTTAATTTAGTATTCTAATTACACCATCTTATAGACTATAAAGCTGTATTAGGCGGTATAAAGTAGAATTAAAATTTTAGGAAACTATAAATATTTAAATATATATATATAAGTAAATGTTTAGAGGATTCCTTAAGCTCCACTCCTCCGCCTTATCCGCTTTTATTAATAGCGAAAATTCCTTAAATAACTATCAATTTTAAAAGCGAAGGTACTATTACTAAGTACTAATAAGCTTTTAAGTCCTTAATACTAGAAGAGAGCCAGTATTAGAGCCCATTATTTATTACGCTAATTAGTAAAAAAATTAAGTCTACTATTCTGTAACACCTACTAGGAGATACTATAAATGGAAATTTTTTAGCTAATACATATAATTAAATCTACCTTTAGGAAGACCCTAAAACCCGTAAAGATACCTTACTAATCCTTTTTATTAATTGCGAACTTTAAAACTATTCTTTATTACAGTTACTTCTTTCCTATAGCTGTAACGGAACCTTGTAGTAAGTACTATAATGGGTCCTATTAATGGGCTAGGTGTGTAGGTAATGCGTAAAGTTAATAACGTAATAATAACTGGTGGAGTGGTTGCCTAATAAATTAACTCTAATTATATTCTGAGAATCACTACAAGGAAAGAACTATTTAGAGTAGGGACTGTGGTCCTTTAAATATACAACCATACTCTTAGGAAATCCTCCCTATTTATAAAATACGTATACTTTATCTACTCTATTATAGATTATATAGATCGTATAGATTATATAGATTATATTATATAACTTAGTTACTATTCCTCGTTATATAGCTCTACTGGCTTTATCCTAGACCGTACCTATATTAACTAACTAGCTTCTTCTAACTCCTCTTTAAGTAGTTATAGCATTATACTTAAAGCGTCCGTAACACTATCTCCCTCCTTTTTATCTTCGTCCTTAAAGATTCCTAATATCTCTAAGTTATTTACTAGAGGTGTAATATCCGTCTAATTAATTTGGTTAATATTGTTGCTTATTATACCTAAAGCAATTTCTCTTTCTTCCATAGTTTAATGTGCTCATACTATTACTGCTATACTATTACTAGGTAAAATAATGCTATCTCTATATTCTTGTTATGCGAAAAAGGGGTTAGTCTATATTACGCTAGTAAGTCCTTTATCTTAGCAACCCTCTTCTTATTTAGAGTATACTAAAGTAAATATTTATTTGTCTTACAACGTTCGCTTTATATTTAACGCTAAATATACATATCCTATAACTCTTAATAGTCTGCGAGTTCCCTAAGTAATTTATTATAGGGTTTTATGTTTAATCTGCTGCTATAAAGCTTAATAGTAAGCTCTTAAGCGCCCTTAATAAACTGCGGCGATTATAAGAGGCGGAATAAGAGGCTGCGGCTACTTAACAGCGTGCCCTTAAAACTCGTCTTTTAGCCTCTGCTCGTCTTTTACATCTTAAATAGGTTTATAAAAAGGTATATTTTAAGGAGTAGAAACTTATAAAATAGGGTCTATAGGAACTTAGTAACAAAAAAACGGATTCTTTTCTAACAGCAAAGGAAATAGCTCTAAGTAGTTTGGCAGTTGCTCTTCCTAGGTCCCCCTTAGGTAACTTATTCTTTAGTAACTCTTCCTTATTAATATTACCTAACCTTTTTCCTTCTAATACTCTTATACCTTTTTTATAGCGTTTCTTAAATTTTCTAATAGCTCCTAGGTAGTCTTATTATAGCCTATTTATTTAACCTTATACTATATTTTATCGTTAATATTCTTATAACTAACAACTTTTAAAAATTACCACTTATCTTCTTCTTATCCTTAGTATATGTCTGCCTTATAAACTAGTGGCTTAATATCTCCATATACTGGTTCTAGTATCGCGATATACTATACTAAGTAAATTTTTATTTTAGCTAGTAGGTTTAACTTAAATATAATTAGTAAAATTCTTTAACTAATTTTAAAAGGTCCTAGTCTAACGTAGTCTAACTTCTTACTTAGTTGTTGACTCTTGAAATTTTTATATAGTAGCCACACTTTATCTCCCTCCTTAAGATCTAGTCCCTTAGATCTCTTAGCATTATAGTATTTTTTTATTCTTTGCTATACTACCTTAGCTGTTTCTATAAGGTTCTTATAAAGATTTATTAATATCTCCATCCTTTACTTAGCTATACTACTTATCCTCTTTACTTAATATAGCGATAGTAATGTTCTTAGCTTATATCTATAGTTCGCCTTAAATAGTAACGTACCTATTCCTTTTTATAGTGTTGTATTATATGCAAACTATATAACTAGTAATAATAATACCTAATTATTCTATACGTAATTAATATAATATCTTAGATACTGCTCTAGTATTTAATTTAATCTTTCTATTTAACCGTCTGTCTGCGGATAATATGCAGTAAAAGCTACTACTTAAACTCCTTACTCCGCTAAGAATACCTCCTAAAATACTGCTATAAATCTTAAATCTCTATCTAATATAATTTTGCTTAGTGCTCTATATCTTATAAATACTTCTTTAATATAGATTCTAGCAACGTCTTCTACTAATATTTCTTCCGTATATACTATAAAGTATCCCCACTTTATAAGCTTATCTACTATTACTAAGATTGCATTATAATCTTATCCGGTAATAGAATCTCTTAATTTTAGTAACTTTATAATAAAGTCCTATAATATAACCTCCTATAATCTCTCTAGTATTTTAATAGGTTATAGCCCTCTATACGGCTTATACCTTATTAGTTTGTTTCTTTAGCAATCTAGATACTCCCTAGTAACCTTCCTAGCTATTCTCTAGATTTTATTAATAATATACTCCTTTTAGAGTCTTAATACTAAGCCTATAGCTCCATTATATCCTTAAGTCAATCCCCTATAGAATTCTTCTATAAAGTGCTCTGCTATACTTCTTAGGATATACTTTACTTTTTGGTTTTCGTATATATCTAACTATAGATCTTTTAGTTATACTTTTAGAATTCTTTATACCTAAAAGCTTTTTAATATCCTATAAACCTTATCTAGTTCTTTCTAAGTTACTATAATTTTTGGATAATTATACCTAATCAACCTATCTATATCCTTTTGTAGTAAAGCCCCTAATAGCCTCTTATTATTTTATAGTTCAGCTTTTTAACTTAGAGCGTCTGCTTATGTATTGTCTATACCCTTAGTATACTAAATCTTAAAATGGTACTCTATAAGCATCTCTACCCATCTAACCTATTTTTAGTTAAGTTCCTTTGTCGTTAGGAATCCTATTAGGTTCTTATAATCCGTCTTAACTATAAATAGTTTCTCTATACCTTGCAAGAATGCTCTTTATTTCTTTAATACTATAACTATACCTAATAACTCCTTATTATAGATGTTATAGTTTAGTTTTAGTGGTATTATCTTCCGACTGTAATATGCCACTAGGTACTATCTATCTAGATACTTTTACATAAAGTATACCCCTAGTATAAAGTCTAATATATTTATCTTAATAACCGTCTCTAATCCTAGCTGATAGATTTTAAGAACTAGCTCCTAGGTAAACAACCTTTTAACTTTTTTAAACAGTTCTTGTTATTCCTTTTCCTATACCTATAGTTCTTCTTTCTTTATTAACTGCGTAAGTAACTTAATATTTCTTAACTACTGCGCTATAAACCTTCTGTAGTAATTACAAAACCCTAAAAATAATTTTAACTGCGTAATGTTCTTTAGTTCTTGCTAATTTACTATAGCCTTAATCTTCTTTAGATCTATATTAAGTTAGCCTAGTTTAATAATAAATCTAATAAAATCTGTCTTTTTGGTGAAGAACTCGCATTTTTTAATTGCTACTAGCATCTGTTCTTCTTGTAGTCTCTTTAAAACCTATTTAACGTATTCCCCGTATTCTTCCTTAGTTATTAAATAGATAATAATATTATTAAGGTATACTATAACAAATTCATCTAAGTATTCTCCTAATATATTATTAATACGCTTCTAGAACGTTGCTAGTGCGTTTATAAGCCCGAATTGCATAACTAGTAGTTTATATAGTCCTTCCTTTAACCTAAAAGCTGCCTTCTATTCGTTGCCTTCCTTAATTCTGATTTAATAGTACGCCCATCTTAGATCTATTTTCGTAAAGATTTACGCGTTGCCTATCCTATCTTAGATTTCACTAATTAAGGGTAAAGGATACCTATTCTTCCTAGTAATGCTATTTAACTGTCTATAGTTAATATATAGCCTTAGTTTGCCATTTTTCTTTAGTATAAACAGTACTAGATAACCTGCTAATAACTATAATGGTCTAATATATCCCTTTCGTAGGTTTTCTTAGATAAACTCTTTTAATGCTCTACCTTCTTCTTTAGTAAGCTTATAGATTAGAAAGAACCTTAGACTTATTCCTAGTTTTAATTCTATTTTATAGTCCTATGCTATATACTCTAATAGCTTTTCACTTTCTAGCGACTATAGTTTTTTGCCATATTTATAGTATCTTTTTAGTATATAATTTAACCCTTTCTTAGTTTCTTTATATGTTGCTCCAACTTAGTACCATATTAACTTAGTTTGTTATTATATCTTGCATTATTAAGTATCCCTAATATTAACTTAACCTATAACCCAATTAATCTTTAGATTATACTCCTATAACTAAGGCATCCCTAGTATTACCTCATCCTTCCCTAATAGTAGGATATCAAAAGATATCTAAATTTGTTTTCCTTCGATAGTTAGCTAAATAGGTCCTATTTTAAGATTAATAATACTATCTCTATAGGCTATTAGATCTCCTAAAATTGTTACTAATAAATATAGGTGCTCTTTCCTTCTATATAGTAGTTCTATTCTTTTAACTACTGCTAATAAGATATAGTTCCTTATT
>Ga0307515_10002843_pt1 | contig 36850 bp, 35 predicted proteins | sample 17_EM_MG_FD_194513 | JGI IMG/M metagenome (GOLD analysis project Ga0307515, IMG submission 194513) | Populus trichocarpa ectomycorrhiza microbial communities from riparian zone in the Pacific Northwest, United States - 17_EM | ecosystem: Host-associated > Plants > Roots > Unclassified | place... | reverse complement strand
GAAGGTGCTGGGAAGCTTGTTCTGGGGTCAATTCGACGTTAGGAGTCGATTCCCGCTGTCCGTTTTCTGATTGCTCTCGTTATTGTTGACTTATTGTGCCGTTTTCTTTATGCCAAGACTTTTGTCACATTGCATCACTCACTTCACGCAACCATCACTCGGCTTAGATGCGTGCCTAGTAGTCCGCTAGTCAAAAAAACCTCTGCCCGACAAACCGTGGTCCTGGACAGGCTTCTGTAGCAGCAGCATATGACATAGAGACCGGGTATGTGCTATCGTACCTAGGTGCTGCCACGTCTGTGATCTTTAGCGAAAATCCTAGCTACAGTTCTACTCCTACTATCACTCGGATCCACAAATGCAACCGTATCCTCTCAATTACCATCGAAGGGGGAGGAGAAGTTGAAGTTGATATAGTGCGCCAAAGGGGAAGAGGGTAGTGGGGGGTTCGCGACTTTACTTTGTTTTCACTTTGTGTTTTCATTGGAGCGAAAAGGAGTTATAGGAATATGTATGTCATAGCCGCAAGCGGCTGAATACAAGATGATTACAAACAAACAAACAACCGTGTCAAGTTACATCAGATATCGTCAACCGAACAGGAACCCTGACAAATATAGCAACAGTTTTCTCACTCACAATTACAGCTCGACCTGTACGCAGAAAAAGGATCAACAATCACTCCTATAGGTTATCTTCTACCTTTTCGCCGTAACAACGATCCGCCCCTTACACCAACTCCGCTTTCCCGGGACCGCCTCGCCACTGCGTATCGCTGACTGTCGCTCGACCTCAGGTCTCTATACATTAGTCGATCTCAAGGTGGATAGGGCTATATCGTGGTATAGCTAGCCGGACACTTAGGACTCTGCTGGCGGCATATATCATCACTCATGAGTACCTGGGATATTATCTCGCTGAAATCTAATCTTATCTCGTGTCGAAACGAACTCCGGGGCGAGTATGCAAGCTGGCTCGATTTGTGCGACACTAGGATCAATCCAATAGCCTTCTGGTATATTCCAGGAGTCGAATGGTTACTCATCTTCCTTTATGGCATGGGGCTTGTAGCCTATTTCCAACGGAATCGAGCGCTTTCGGGAGTCTGTCATATCAAATCGGTCGAGTACGCAATTGATATACCCGACCTGGTCAGTAGCAATTGAGCGGTTCCGGCGGTCTCTTCTGACCAGCAGGCCAAGGTATTGGATGGTGTCGATTACAGGAACTTGTTGAGTCATGAAGACTCGGCCCGAGGTAATATGAATGACTTGGTACTGCGTCGACGTCTTTGCCAAGTATCGAAGTAGCACAGATTGTAGGCATGGTTGCCGAGTTTCTTCCAGAGATCTCTATGGATCCATGCGAATGCTAAGCGACCGAAAGTTTAGAAGTGAGAGATGTCGAGTTTTTCCCAAATCCATCTTTCGTACCGGGTGGTATTTGGGAGTGTCTAAATTGACAGCCGATTGTTGATGTAAACCGGCCTCGGCCCAGGGCTTATTGCGCATCCTGGGATACTTAAGCATAGATCTCTCATGGCTCGAGATCGGTATTCGAAGCTTCAGGGATGCAATTATGTATCAAATCGTGTAGTCACGAGGTTCTTTCGGTCGATCGATCACGGAGATTCGATATTTAGACGGAAGCCGGGCTCATAACTGTTGACAGAAATGCTAGGTCTTGCCCAAGTCGACGGGCATTGTGTGATTGCTTAGCTATTACGTGGATTTCCATTTTCAGTATAGTTTTCTTGATATCGTGTCCTTTAGTTTTGTACTTTTCTCTTCGCTCCATTGCATCATTCAATTGAGCACCCTGATGGCACCGGAGAAGAGTTCAGAGACCAATTGGCACACCAGTCGCGTCACCAGCGATGACGACAATTATCAGGACTACATTCCTCCACAACTCAATTCGGCCAATGACAGCAACCGAACAGGATCGAGATATTGAGTCAAACACCATTCCTACGAGTCAATTGAGTGCGATCATCAGCCAACGAAGCTACAATGGATGAGACGCATCGCCGGCCATGACCATGATTATCATCTGGACAGGAGTCGACCCTATCAATGAAAGAAATCGAATACCATTCCTACGAGTAGAATGAACGCGATCATCAGTCGGAGAACCGACAGTCAACGGCGCGATCTTACCCCTGAATCGGCATTACCATGAACCGAAGGCGAAGTTGAAAGAAGAACGTGGGTCAGCAAAGTGGGGACAATATCCTTTCGAATTGAGTGGAGTGCATCGGCTTCAACTCGCGTGTACACTTACAACTCTAGCAACCTCGAAGACGCTCGCAGGACATCAACATCAAAGGCAATTCTAATAATTCCAACAATCCCGATGCCGGGAATCCAACGCAGTCAAGTCCAATAACCGCAGTGGAGGCAGCCGTGCAGACTTATCCCCAGCACCGTGGCTTTCAAAGGAACTCTACGAAAGCCAAAAGCCAAACCGGTAATGCACTTGCTGCTGCAGCGGAGGCCACAAATCCTACCTTGTACCAAATAGTCAGGGCAACATGCAGCAAGTCAAAGCACAGATCGACTGCGGTGCAATGAGCATTAGTTTATAGCCGAGCCTACTTAGGAAACTCGAGCTACCATACGAGCCAACATTCACCTCCGCCATGGCCCTGTGATGATGTCTGTCGCGAGACGAAAGGCAACTCTCTTGGTTCAGTATTTTGAACACCTTGAACCGGTTGAAGAATCGGAGGTTTTAGTCATCCGAATGAAGGCATACAATCTAGTGTTGGGCTTGCCATGGCAAGAAACCCGGAAATCGACTGCAGCAAGTCGATTGACAGCCCTACGATCTCCAAAAAGATTGCAACGGGCCAAGATTCCAGAAGCAGATCGCAGAAGTCCGCTGCCGGAACGCGGTGAGGGACACAAAGCATAAGTTCCACTACCGCATTCCATCATCTCTTACCTAGTATGTGGTCGAGGCATTCGCCATATGACTTGGTGAATCTCATGGGTTGCTGGGAGCATCACTGGAAGGCATCACCAAATGTGACAGAAACCCCAGGATGCTGAATGCGCGAGCAGGAGCAGCGGCGGTAGTTGCGGCAGAAGAGTGACACAGTGACGGTGCGTGAAAGACTGCTACCGGCTCGCCGAGACACGAATGAAGAAACTGGTCCACAGGGCTTGGTCCTATTCTGACTAACCGTCTGATCCAGCTATCCCGGGACCCCTACCCATCTCCACTCCGCCAAAGCATGCTACAATGCAGAATGCAGACAAGGCTAATGAGAATAGGAACTGTTCAAATAGTGATGATAGAGAAGCTTATATTCTAAGGTACCGGTATATTCATGGACTTATATAGGCGGTAGTCCGAATATGTCTTTGTATGTCTTGTACTCATGCATGCACACTCAGCTGGCATCTCCAGCTGAGTGGCATCTCCAGCTGAGTATGGAATGACCATCATCTTAGAGAGATTATGCATCAGCCCAACTGAAGCCATACGACAGGAGATATACCATATATGCAACACTCCCCCGTCTTGCTACGCTCCGTGGAGCAAGAAAACAGATAAGAAGAGATGAAACAAACAAAGAAAGTGATTCCCATAGTAGCCTCCTTAAAACCCTGCGAGAGTGAGCAGGGAAAGAGTACTACCGTATCCTGAGGATGGCCATCCATAGAGAAACAAGGAAATCCGCGTGCCCAAAAAGAAAAATGAAACAACCTTAAGTCCAACCTTAAATCTAACCTTAAATCGACCTCTATTACCATAGCCCCATCGCCTGTGTGAATTTCTCGTGCGTATCCTTCGTCAAGGCCTTGGTTAGTATGTCTGCCACATTCTGGTCTGGGTGCACGTAGGAGTAGTCAACGGTCTTGCGGGCCTGGAGAATTTGACGATTGTGATAGCAAACGTCGATATGCTTTGTGCGAGCCTTCATGATCCCAGTTGTGAGATGACTAAGTGCGCCATGATTGTCGCAGTTGATCGGGAGCGGAGATGCATCTTTGCCGTGTGTATCTCGGTGGAGCTTGAATAACCACTTTGCTTCACCGGAATCCTCGGAACACGCAATGTATTCGGCTTCGACGGTTGACATGGCAATGAGATCTTGCTTTCGTGAGTGCCACGTGACAGCTCCGTTGCGGAGAAGGAAGATGTGACCAACTTGAGATTTGCGGTTGGCACTATAATTGGACCAATCCACGTCCGTGTAGCCAGTGAGTTGATCATTGCTGCCAGTGGGTTGATCATTGCTGCCCATGCTGCTGAAATGGAGTCGGAAGTCGGCGGTGGATTTGAGATACTGGACAACGCTTTTGGCGGCGGTGAGATGGCTGGGGAATTGACGGGAAGTGTATCTGCAAAGTGCAGCAACTGCGAATGAGATATCGGGCCGAGTTGCAAGTGCCGCGTACATCAACGAGCCCACAATTGCCTGGTATTCTTTGATATCGTTCAGTTCTTTCTCCCCCCGATTCTCGGCCAGATCTAGCTTCACATTAGGATCCATTGGAGTTGATGCACCATGAGCATTCTGAATATTGAATTGTTTGAGAATCCTGGTGATGAAGGCCTTCTGGCCTAGACTGATGCCTGTGCCGGTACAGTTATCCTCATGGTGGATTTCGATGCAGAGGAATTGGCGTGCCCGTCCGAGATTCCTGATCTTGTATTATTCCGACAGCCTCCCCTTGACTTCAATCGCAGCATTTGGTGTGTCTTCTGTGTACAACATCGATATGTTGTCGACGTACAAAGTATCAGAATTCCATCGCTGCGGGGATAGAGATTGGGGTCGGCCAGCGACTGTGTGAACTCCAGAGAAAGCAAGAAGGTGTCAATATCGTTGTGGCAAAGTCGTGGTGCTTGTTTGAGGCCGTAAAGTGCTTTCTTTGGTTGAACAACAATCGTAGTTGCATTGAGACCTTCTGGCCAGCTGTCGGGAAGCATCATAGAGATATCATCGTCATCGATCTCAGGATTGAAAACAGCAGTGACCACATCCAAATGATCGATAATCCAGCCATGTATTCCAACCAGGGAGATGTGGTATCGAAAAGTGGTTAGTTGTCCGGCAAGGGCATAAGTTTCTCCGGAATCCGTTTGTTCGTAGCCTTCAATTCCTAGGCGTGCTTTGTATCGTATGAAGCCGTCAGGATTGTGTTTCGTCTTGTCGACCCATTTGGAGCCAATTGGCTTGACTCGCAATTGCCTTGCTTACCGGGAGTTGACAGTTGGCAATGTGTTATTGAGCAGAATCGATTTTCACTCTTCTTCCATTGCTCATTTCCAGTGCTCGTGTTGTGGACTGTCCATGGCCTCTGCTTGTGTGTATGGATCACTGTTGATGGACGTTGATGCGAGAGCCTTTCCCAGGATACTTAGTGCATATGTGGAGATTATAACCTGACTTCTTGTGACACGATTCGTGCGTGGTAGCTGTGGTTGCCATGACTGATTGGTCATGGCCGCTGTTTTGTGGGCTCTGTCATATCCGCGGCGGAGATGTCGATTGTGGACGACGGTTTCTCTAGACACCTGTGGTGCAACATTCCTGTCAGCAGGACCTGATATCACACCTGTACTTGCAGGGAGACTTCGACAGTTGTCAGTGTCGGGCACATTGCGATTGGTATCATCGTCAGTACAGTCATGATCACCACTTCCGTGGCCTTCACCTGTTCGACTGGTTCCTGCGTGGTCATGGAGAAGTCCATCTCCACCCGTTTCAATTTCCTCGACATATTCTGTCCCTTCTGGTAGCTCAAAGATGTCTCTTTGGTCTCGGTGTAGGCTTGAAGAGTGGGCATTCTTCTCCTCGTCAGAAATGACATCCGACTGTGACCTTACTTCTCGGAATGCTGGGTCGCACATTGTCCAAAGTGTAGTCCAATCGTGCACGTAACCGACTATCATACATGGCTTAGATCTGAGGCTGAGATTTCCATGGCGTTGCGGCTCGGGGATAAGTCGACTGGGGTAGCAGCCGAATTGCCGAAGGTTGTGTAGAAGTGCTTTGTATGAGATTTCATTGCCGTCATTGTTGTGACAGGGCTTGCCAAATGCTTGCGGCATCTCGTATGGAGTTGGGTATGGTGCTTGATAGCCGTCGCAGTGGTCTCTTTTTGTTACGCCTTCGTTTGGGGTTCGCTGGTGGAGGTAGACTGCGGTATTGACTGCTTCTGCCCAAAAAACAAGTGGCGCCTGGGAGTCAATCATCATAGATCTTGCTTTCTCAGTGATGATTTGGATCATGCGTTCGCCAACCTCATTCTGATGGTGAGCGTAGGGAGGACATGGTTCGTATGTTGTACCACGAGCAGCGAGCACCTGTCAGAAGGTCTCATTGTCGTATGCTCCACGTCCATTGTTGCACCGAAATTGTTTCACCTCGTATCCCATGGAGTCAACTCGGGCCTGAAATGCTTGGTAGGCTGAGGTGCATGTTATCAACTTCTCATCTGCAAGGACCCAAACAGAAGTGAAGCGTGTGTAATCATCGATGAATCAGATATAATAGCGATGGCCGGCGGAGGTGGGCGTGGAGCATGGTCCTCACACATCCGAATGTACGAGTTCAAATGGCTTTGTAGTGCGCTTGGTCTCGACTTTGATGATTGTCTGCTTCTCCTTGGCCTGGATGCATGCGGTACACATTGAGTTGTCTTTTGTATATCCATCTATCAGAGATCTTAGGGCAGTACGATTGATGTGGGCTAGATGGCGATGCCACAGTCGTGATTCTGAGATTGTGAGAGGCTTCCGAGTGGTCTTTGTGAGTACGGTGGTAGGTGGACCTTGAGGTACAGTGCTGGCTGCACTTGGAGAGGCGGTGTGGAGTGCGCTTGTAGTGGGCTTGGTGGAGTGCGCAATTGATAGTACGGTCTTGTGTGCGCTCGATGATGTTACGGTGGTATGTGCGCTCGATGATGGTATGGTGGTATGTGCGCTCGATGATGGTACGGTGGTATGTGCGCTCGATGATGGTACGGTGGTATGTGCGCTCTATGATGGTACGGCAATGTGTGCGCCCAATGATGCTCGCTTTCTCTTCTTTCTCGAAGTGGACTTCGTAGACATGCTTGGTACTGTCGAAGTGAGTGCAGTTGCGCGAGATATGGTGTAGAGGTCATTGACCCGATTGCCTGTGATGGTGATTGATGGAGATGAAATGGACCACTTGCCACGTCCAAATGTGGATGTGTACCCGGCTGTGTCCATTTGATTGATGGAGAGAAGCGAGAGCCGGAACGTAGGCGTGTAGATAGCATTGACTTTGTACACCTGTGAAACGTTAACGAGTTCATGATGGCTTAATGTGACGTTATTATCATCTCTGAGCTCAATGACTATTGGCTGACGAAGTTTCTTTATTGAGTTGAATCTGGCGCGGTCATTGCACATACGGTGAGATGATCCGGAGTCGATGACCCATGCAGCTGGAGCGGAGGCCCCGGTGAGTGCGGTTGCATTTTCGGCTAGTCAGATCAGGTCGCGATCTCCTACTGTAGCACGCAATGTGGATGCTGTGCCTTTGTTGACATTGTTGCGCTGATCCCGGGCGCGTTTAAAGTGGATGCAGTTGGACCTGAAGTGTCCTGAGAGACCGCAGTGGTAGCAAGTACGTTTGACATTACTGGAGGTGTTTGTACAGCCGGTGTATGTACTGCCGGTGTTTGTACTGCCGGTGTTTGTGTCATTTTCAGCGTGCTTCCTCTTTCCGCATGCTTCGGTGGTATGAATGTCCATTTTGCAGTATGTGCCTTTGTGCTTCAGGCGTCCGTTTCTTCGTCCACCTCCGCGTCCGCAACCTCGTCCGCCACGGCCACAATTTCCACCATGGGAGTATAGGGCCTCTCCGGTGAATGCATCTCCAATTTCTTTGGTTAGGGTCGTTTGCTCGGCATATTCGCGGTTCACATCCATACACCGCTGCGCAATGGGAGCGGGGATCTGTTTTAGAAGACTTTGGATGGTCGTTTCATATGAATTGGATAGGTTAGTGAAGATTTGTGTCTTCATGGTGTCATCGGTGATATTTTCAGTGGTGCCGATGATCTTCTTGTGGAAGGTGATTAGTTTGGCGAAGTACTGGGTGACCGTTTCGTCTCGCGATGGTCGAGAGGCGGTGAACTTCCGCAGGACTTGACTGCGGCCGAGCTTCGTTGAGGCATTGTCAAGTCGGTCCCTCCGTTCTTCCCACATTTCTAGGGGGTCGTTGATATCGTTGATGAGTGGAAGGAGTTTGTCGCAGCATCCAAGGTGTATTTGGGCTAGGGATGGATTGGCTCGGTAATGACAGCTCTCGTGTAGAGGGCGCCGGCCAACGCAATTGCCGATAGGGAGGAGTTTGACACCGCTGAAGATATCGTAGGCTGTCTTGGTGATGAGGACTCGGCGAATGTTTTGCTTCCAGAGAGGGTAGTTTTCCTCAGGCAGCTTGGGCAGATTACCATGATCGGTCTTGAATGTTTCGTTTGACATGTTGTTAGAGTGGTGGAGGTTAGGAATGTGACGATCGAGAGTGATAGATGGTGATGGTGTTGCGGCTGATGAGCAGGGATGGTTGTGAGTCGGTTAGGGTTTTTGAGGATGTTGTTTAAGATTGTGAGATGAAAATAGTAGCAGGCGCCGGGCTCACAACCTGTTCAAATAGTGATGATAGAGAAGGTTATAGTCCAAAGTACAGGTACATTGATGGACTTATGTACGTGGTAGTCGGAGTATGTCTTTGTATGTTTTGTACGCATGCATGCGCACTCAGCTTGCATCTCCAGCTGAGTGGCATCTCCAGCTGAGTATGGAATGACCATCATCTTGGAGAGATTATGCATCAGCCCAACTGAAGCCATACAACAGGAGATAAACCATATATACAACCTGAGGAACAAATATAGATAACATGGAGATGGTAACGACAGATGATGAGGGTCATATCCCAGCACAATATCAAGATTTCACAATATCACGCATTCACAATATCAAGATTTGTCATATCATTGTGAGATACAAGGACTCTGTGGACGTATGCAGCAAAGATATGCCAACAGTTGCACCTCACCTATCATGGAATGAAAAGGGAATTCGTGAGGAAGATCGGTTCTGGCTCCAGGAGTGTAGGGAGAGGGTGAGAGGAAATGACAGGGTAACCCGGCTGTGAGGAACCACACAAAATGCCTGGATCTATGAAATCTCGGAAAGAGAGAGTGAGACCAAGAGCTGGGAAGTATAGACTTCCAATCTTCAGCGCCTGCGGCAGCACCGATCCCAATTGCGAAGCAGAAGGCCGGATGACCGCGGCTGTGTGTGGACTACAGACGTCTTGATCAACCCATGGGGAAGGACCGATATCCTCTCCCACTGACCTCAGAGATGCTCGACAGAACCTTAGGAATTCCTATCACCTAATCAGAATCATGGAAGGCAACGAGTACAAAACCGCTTTTCGCACCCAGTACAGGGAGTTTGAGCACCGAGCCATGCTGTTCAGGTTGACGAACGTACCAGATACGATACTCTCAAGCTACAACACCAATATGAGGAGATAAGTCGTGGGCAGAGCAACCACGTTTAAAGAACAGGATGACCCTACGGGAGGTGGCAGAATGAAGGACCTCAGTGCACTTAACAACAGAGAAGTCCAGCGGCACCCAGAGAGCGAGGATAGCGTACCTAGAGAATTCACATCCAAAGCCCCAACAGACGACGAGTACAGACCAAGCGAAGTCAACAAAGGGGAAAAGAAGTCTAAGGGTCAATGCTGAAGCAAGTCGAAACACGAAGCTAATCCAAGCATGAACCAAGTCGAAACATCAAGCGGGTCCATGACCAAGCAAGTCCAAAAGCAAGGCCAAAGCCATTGGGAAAATAAGACGAGAGCAAGATCAAAAATGAAACGAAGTAAGTGCAAGAATGAGACGATGGATGTCGATCATCACCAGCCAAAAGACAAGTCAAGTCGAAGACCTTCCAAGTCCAGAGACGAAGGCTGCCGAAAGACGCGTCGGTGAGAGCGGATGGGCCGTCCAGGTAGCATGAGTCCAGGCTGCTGCGCTATATGGGAACGAGCTCTGCTGGGATCCCAGTGAAGCAGGCAGGCGAGACGACCTCCAGCTTCTCCTCAATCAACCAGCGAGATCTATGGTGGGCGCGCTACCCATGACTTCACGGGGGGCACTAATGAGAGACTCTGGGCTTACCCCCCCGGCGGTAATCTTAGAGTCCAGAGAGCAGCATTTCGCAGCGAGGCTAGCAAACACGTGCAGCAACGAACTACGGAAACTACACCAAAACCCCTTCCCCGGTACATTGGTATGCAGAGCGGTGAAGACAGAGCACGAGCATGGCCGGACAAATGAAGGCATGTGGGGGCTGGCCCTGGGCAAAGAGTCAGTGGTCAGAACCGTCATACTGGACGACGCCACTGCAGTCAGGAGAGCTGCGCTGCGCTGGGCAAGTGACAAAGAGGCAAAAGTAGGAGCGGGAGTCTGGATGTGGTGGACAGATGGACCGCGCTCCGATGATGGCCGAGTGGGAGCCGCAGCAGTATGCAAGGAGAGAGACGAGTGGAGGTCCCGCCGCAGCTATCTGGGCACTGGACGAATGGAAGTTGTTGACGACGAACTCTGGGGGATCATAGTCGCGCTCGAAGTGACGACCTAGAAGAGAGACACACTGCAATAACACGGGGTGACGACGGTGCCTGTCATTAGTGATTAACAAGCCTCCATTTGGCTGACAGCACATCTGGAGCCAGGCCTGGGACAGCGGCTGGCAAGACCGATCACTCGAAGCGCGCAAGCTACCCTCGCCCATAGCATCAAACCAGAGATCCACTAGGTCCCGGGATAGTCCGGTATCCCTTGGAACCAAGATGCGGACCGCCAGGCGAATGTAGCTGGCGAGGCAGGAGGGGACACAGAGATGAAGCGGCCATACCACTCGGCCTTGAATATGGCTAGACTGATCACCGAAGGAAGGTAAGCAGCCAAAGCGGAGTGGGAAGCCAACAAGTGCAGCAAGCACTTCGGCTACAGACTCAAGGGCAAAGCGGGGGCCAAGAGATCTATTGCACTGACAAGCGTGAAATCGCTGGCCGCCAGGTTCTACAGACTAAAGTCCGGGAATGCACCCACAGGAGTCAACCTAAAACCGTGTGGCCATTGAGAGGACGACAAATGCTAGTGGTGCGGCAGCGGAGGCATGAAGGCGGCCCAGACGCGGGAACACCTCTCCCGCCACTGCAGCCAGTGGAGAGACCCGCAGAACATGCTATGGAAGGCGGTGGGAAAGGTGACAGGCTGGAAACCGGGCAGATACCGACAGGTGCAGATCCCTGAGCAGTTATCTAGGGATGTGTGTGATGAACCTGTGATGGACTCCCTGGTGGTTACTGAAGTCGGGAAATTCCCGCCCAAGTGAATAGAGGGATGGAGCAGGCAAGGAGGCGGACGGAGGTGTGGTGAGCGGCAGCTGCGGGTATTTATCCTGTCTTTTCTTTTCCTGTTCCTTCTTGTCTCTTTGTTCTACTCTTTCTATGAGATTTCATTTGGCAGCGGGGATGAAGGGTAGCGGAGGGGAGCACTGCCATCTAGCTGGCTACCCCGGAGGCGGAGGTGAGATCAGGTCCTGTCATACTCTATCAAGAGTACTTACAGTATGAAAAAACAACAACAACAAGACGCGTCGGTCAACAAAGATCACCAAATGCCTACCGAGGTTCATATGTCTGCCGAACCATGACGGCAATGGACTACCAAGTTGAATCTAAGTCGTTGACGGAGGAATGTCCTTCAAAACGGGGGATGACCGTGTCAAAAATGGGTTCTACCTCGTGTTAGCAACGGTTCCGGGTTACCCGGCTGCGCTCCGGGTTTGGAACTGGACCCGATGGTCCAGTCCGGGTTGTTACCCGCGAAACAGGGGTACCCACCGGGTTCGGGGACGGGTTCAAACCGGACCGCCGTTCCATTTTACGGTTCCTACAACCTTGGCTCCAATTAAGTATTTGAGTTTTGATCATATCATGACATAGTCAATACGTAAATTCTTCAGCTTCAGCCGCTCTTTCACCTCCTGAATTCATATTTGCAATCCGACTGATATTCGTTGAATGGTTGTGAAAAAATGGCTGAATACAAGGGAAATTAGCAGGTTTTCGATCGTGACTCAACGAATACTTGTCCGATCGCAAATCTGAAAGCGGGGGGTCAAAGAGCGACTAGAACTGCACAATCTACATATTGATCGTGTTGTGATACGATCAGAACTCAAATACTTGATTGCAGCAAGAAATGTTGACTTTTGAGGAGCGGGTTTTGTGTGGAAACCCATTGCAACGGTTCGGTTCCGGGTTGGAACCGGACCCGGAACTGACCCGGGAATTTTCACCCGTCGCTACCACTAGTCCTACCGACAAGCCAAAAGCCAGCAGGATGCAATCAAACGATGCTCCGCGAAGTCGACCGAGAATTCTACCGAAACGTCGACCGGCAATTTCTACCAAGTCAACCATGATTCTACCGCAGCAGCCTATGAAGAGCAACTATGAAGTCAACCGGATGGTCACCGAAGCGGACTTCCAAAGTCGACTCCCTAGGCAAGCTGCATCTGGAGGTCAATGCCACTTACTGATGACTACCACTTGAGAGATATTCTACGAAGCACTGCATGAAGGCTCAAGGGAGTGCCGGCACTCTTGAACTTGGTAAGTATAACTATTGTAGAGAAACATACGTATTAGATATAGATGAATGGAACACAATTGATGTAGATGATTGATGGCTAAGACCGATGATGGCAGCGGAAGCTGCCATCGATGCCAAGTCATGAGCGGTAGCTCTACCAGCCTGATGAATCCGACAATGAGCTACCCCGGAATATCCGAGCTACCGGTATGAATGGTTGTTGAAGCATGGGTTAGGAAGTTGAGATATGGAGTACGGGATCATTTTGGGATGTTCCTTGTTTCTCTCGTCTCTTCTCTTCTTGGATCACGGCCCAGTACAAATGGCGTCGGCATGGGTTTTTAACACCAGCCAATGGAGGTGGAGTTGCCCCGTGCGCCGGAACTGCCGAATGGTCGCCATTGAGCTCAACAGATCGGTTGGGGGACTTATGGGTTCGTACACTTACGTAGGTAGGATGATTGTTTCATTCCTTGTTTCCCTTTCCTTTCCTTTCCTCTTATATGGTATATGCAGCAGAGGAGGTCTGCACCTAAAGAGAGGGATAATGTAAGGGCGACACGTGACTGGCCGGGTAATGGCCATTCTATATGGTCGGCTCGCCACGAGACTTAGATCTCTAGCGATTATCTTTCCTATACACCCATTTACAATCCCTCCAGTCCACATTTACAACAGTATACCATAATTATCCTACGGATGCCTATCTGGCCGAACGCTGGTGTATGTGCCCTTACAATGTGGTCATATCATTTGGCAAAGTATATTGTTAATAGTGTTTTGTTAGCCTTTGTATCATCTTCATGTACTTTCTCCTTTATCACTACATTGTTCTTTGATACTACATATAAATATATGATTTAAATATACTTAAAAGAGTCATCTAATTGTAGATAATAATACACTCAAAAATACCATTCCTTTCGATCAAGGGTGGTCTCCACATACAGGTTCACTCAACAGGCGGCACTCATCTGGATGATGGATGTGAGCCACAGTACCACCCAGCGGATACTCTACCGACCACGGGGTGTTCCTTGATCACCCAGCAAATCCGTAATCAAATCTTCATTATGCTTGTAACCTGTGGCATATGCATTAACATTGAGAAAGTGAGCATTGGGAATGGGTGCCTGAATACACACATCTCTGGGTGGCACATTGCCGATTTGGGAACTTTGATCTCCCAGATTGTCACCAGGTGACACGGGTGGTGTTATGGGCAGAGATGGTGTCAGTTCTGGTGTCGGCTGTCTCCATCAGACTGGTGGAGATACAGCTGTTCCCTTGTGCCTTGCGCCAGCCATCATATACTTTGCAATGCTACGTTGACCAGAGAGGCAGCAGTCACTTTGTCATTTATGAACCCCACCCGGGTGTGATACTGTTGCAGCCTTCACCTATCCATTCCTTGGAAACAAATCACCCCACATCTTGTCTTCTAGAACTCCGACGCGCGGATTAATCATCATGCATTCCATTTGCTCTATGTGTTATGGGTTTTCCCTTAATGGAGGGATTGGGACTAGTAGTGTGAGCAATGGTTCCGGACCGTGACTTCAGGTCCACATCTGGTTCCCGGTCCAATCTGAACCCCCACCAGACTGATGGTCCTGGTCGTCAATAAACCTGAACCATCAACTCGGGTAGAGTTCGATTGGGAACTCCCAACCCGTCAGATTTGGGCTGGTTCTCAGTGGGTCGCCCAGTGGGTCGAAGCATTGATCCCACTAAGGCTCTTGCTTTTGCAGTTTGTTAATTATATCTCATCAAAATCGCGTTTTCAAGAACCAATAATACATTTTTCGATGTTTTGCAGTTTGCAATATCGATCAATTCACACTCCATGATTTACCTTTGATATATTGAGTTTTTGCCTACCAAGGAGGTGTGTGATGCAGTATTGTATGAAACGATCCGCGCGATGGCTTGCTTACGAAATATTCAACACCTAATACTGTTGACTAGCTGTTGACACTCATTCACAGGTTGGGGCGGTGACCTTGTTGCAGTCTTTTTTGCCTATGACAGCTGCCAATACGTCAGTTATGCACAACAGCTACCAGATCAGTGTTCAATGACCGCACATACAGGACCACAAATTGTTGATGCGCTGTCAACTCTCGTTCTCAGAATGGGGTGGTGACCATGTTCCAGTCGCTTCCGCATATAAAAGCTGCCAATACGTCTGTTATGCATAACAGCAACCAGATCAATGTTCAATGACCGTACTTACAAGAGCACATATCGTAGATGCTCTGTTGACGCTTATTCTCAGAATGGGGCAGTGGCTGTGTTGCTGTCACTGTTGCTTATGACAGCTGCCAATATGTCATTCATGCATGACAGCGACCATATGAGTGTTCCATGACCGTACTTACAATACCGCAAATCATCAACCCTCAGTTGACACTTATTCTCAGAATGGGGCAGTGACCGTATTGTGGTCCCTTTTGCCTATTACAGAAGCCAATACATCGGGTATGCAATAGAGCAACCAGATGAGTTTTCAATGACCGTACTTACATAACCTCAACTTGTTGATGCTCCGTTGGAGCTGATTCTCAGAATTGAGCCGTGTTTATGGTGCAGTCCCCTTTGCCTAAGGAAGCTCCCAATACATCGGTTATGCATAACAGTGACCAGATTAGCATTCAATGATTGTGCTTACATGACCACACTTTGTTGACGCTCCATAGATGCTCATTTGAATGTATTGTCCATTCAACATCTACTGCCATCAATAATTATTTTCTGCATCGTTTGAACTCTTTGGTTGTCTCTCTGTCAGATTGGGACTTTGCACTTTGGCAAAGCCAAGCGCAGTAACATTCTTACACGGTTGGCTCTCACATGCCTAAAATCCATATATCTTTCCAAAAGATTCATTGCACCTGCTGTACATCTGTATATCAACCGATAGTTACATGTTTCTGCTTACCATTCGCCCATAATATATCTCCAACTGAAATTTGGTCAAACTACATAGAGATGCTGGTGAAACATTGATGCATTCTGTTTTACATTTTCATCACTCTGTTATTCGTCCTCATTTCCATTGCATTAACCGTCACCAACAGCTTTTCAACCTGTCTCTTAGACTCCAATGTTGGCCGAATCAATTCAGGAACATATGGCACGGCACCCAAATCCCACTGCTATGGGCATTTCCAATCCTCGATGCCATTGCCTTGCTCATTATCAGATTCAATCTCTGCCGCGCAATCATCTAGGCTGTCATTTGGATTATCCAAGTCGCCATTCCCATTTAGGCAATCTTCCGTATCCCACAGAATTTCAGGTAGCTATCTTCATCAGTTTCGACTGTATGATGATTGATTGGATGGATTTGGCAGACATTTAATATTCGAGTTCATCCTCCAGGGACGTTCTTTGCAGACCCAGCTGGTGGCAAAGGTGATCCCTCTGACAAATTGAATGCAGCCTCACCATCATTATGGAAGAGTTACCAGGATGCTTTGACGATATTTTCCGTGTCTGAAATGTATCCTGGGCTGTGATTAGCTTGTTTTCAGAGCGAGATTCATTCTGTGTACCACATAGGTTTTGGCTGCCTTGCCACATCTCCAAAATGTAGCGGACCTTGCCGATTCCGTGCTATTTCCTGTGCTCTGAATCTTTCTTCATTTCCGAATTGTTCCCTGAGTTTGTCGTACCCAATGCTGGGTGGTTGCCTCTCAAAAACCAATTATTGGCCGAAGCAAACTGCCGCGCACTGACTTTTTCGCAATGGGTCTCGCCTGTTGTTTTTGACTGCCTCCAGCAGATAACATCTTGCCCAAGGGAAAACCTGGACTCCACTATGACATGATGTGGTATGATAGAGAATTCATCGCGGGCCATATTGGGGAGATCAGGGTACTTTGTGTGTCTTTCTTCTTGCTGGCGCGGCCAGTCGGTTTTGTCCGGTAACCAAAATGTACCACTAATCTCCATTGGGTCAAAGTGGTAATCATTGAGATTTGTTTTGATTTGCCCCTGGTTCTTTGGTGCATCAGAAGCAGAATTCAAATAGAGCATGGCGGCAGTCAATCAGTGTGCTGCTCACTCGCTTCATCCGGGTGTTCATTCAGCGGCACTGTTCAGGGCTAAGTATGCTGCATCATTCCTGGACAAATCATATGGATCGAAGGAGGTTCGTCCGGATCCTGAAGCCATTGTGGAGGGGATGAGAATGTGGCTCAGCATGCTGTCGGGTTTATTGACCAGCACATGTCGATGCTTGGCGTTGTATTCATTCTGAACATACTTGTTAAAGGTATCTTTGTATTGGGTAGTATGGGATGTGTTGTACTCAGAATTAATAATGAGTCCCTTGTCCCACGTCCGATACAATCGCAATGTCCGGAAAGGACAGAGGGTATATGCACACATCCAATGCATCCCCATCGTTGGAGTGACTTCAACATGATATATCGGCAGCCTCCATCCAGCTCACCTCATAGCGAAGAATCATCCCTCCTTCAACGAAGTATTCTTCTAAGCCAATTCAGGCGTAACACAGTCCATGTGATTGAATATGTCTTTGTAGACTGGGATCATGTGATGCATTGTGACTGTATGCATCTTCGACATCCACAGCGTCCAATATCGGAATGGCCTCTAAACCTCTGTGACATACTTAACAATGGTTCCCTCATCCAGGGTTGTAAAGAGTGGCCGGAAATGGCTCGATGTTGGGTTTTGGAGCAACTCAGGTCTGAATTCCCGTAATCGCTAGGGTAGCTAGAGCAACTCCGGTGTCAACTTCCAACGTGACTTCACGTCCATAATGGGTAGTACTGCAGTGCGGACTTTGGCATTTTCACATTCAATAAACTCGTTTCGATGGCCAGGTGTCAGTGTAACCAATTCAGCAAGCATTCGCTGCTATATGAAGGTAAGTTTCAGGACTTTCAAAATATGTTGAAATACATACTTTCTCAATTTTCTTTGCCAAACCTGGTCTCATGGCTGACACCGTATTGATTCAAGCATTGCCCCCGTTTCGAAGTCTTTGACTCTTCCCAATGTCCATGATTCCATTCTCTCCAAATTGCTGATCGTGCTCATGGGCTTCCCAAGACTTGGTGCTGCCCTTCACACCCAGACTGTTCGTGAATGCACCTAAAGCCAGCTGTATGATGTGCGCCATGCAGTGTATGTGGTCGCTCAATGCGTGCCACTCGATTCCGGAGTCCTCAAGTGTTCATTGCAGGTATTGTGTCATTGAGTAATTCGTGGAAGTGTTATCAGTGGTAATTGCAATCAATCGGCCATCAGGAAGTTGAAAATGATCACGCAGATCATTCAAATATACCGCCAGCGTTGCTCAAATGTGTTGGCTCTGTACCTATCATCCATAATTATATTTCTAAAGCGGAAAAAATAGGTGATGAACCTCATCGAAGACGAGTTGTACTTCAGACATTCAACAATTTCAATCCATATAGGAAGCAATGACTGAAGATATGGCGAGATTGTTCGTTGATGTCCATCCGTCCAGCACAGAACTAACTTTATATCCTCATGGCAATAGCTTCTTGATTGCATTGATGGTCATTGAATATTCAATCCAGTATATGTTGCGATGGGTTGTGGCGGAAGGCAGCACAAGGTCACTTCATAATGCGTTATATGACCATCGTAGCTTGAGATGCGAAATCGCATAACATGTACTGTGAGCTGAAATAAATTCTAATATGAGGTAGCAATCTCATGTGTCTTGGTGAAATTCAGAAGTTTCCAAGTCATTAACTACCAGTTTGGAGCATTGTGTCTGTCATTTGGGTCAATATGGATGAACCTGGATGTGAAATTTGAATCTCCTCTGCGAACTTATGACTGTAAAACCTCGGGATCCTGGCCGTTTCAGGATGGCCAAGTCTGTTTTATCGACCGTCGAACTACTCAATTAGGTATCTTCGGACAGTGTTACTTCGTTTTACTTTGCAAATCCAGCTTTTGCCAGTAAGTGATTCTGCATTGAGCTGGTCCTGTGTTCTGATGGAAGGCGAAGAACTTGATGACAAATGATGCGTATGATTCCAGGGCAGCTGCTCTTCTCTATCCAGCAGTGCCAGTATGATCACCATGAAGACGCATGTCTCGAATGATTCCACGCAATAGGACATTTGGAGCGTATGGTACGGGCCGGTATGCCTTCGTTCGGCCTCATAGGTATACGTATGGTACCTAACACAATTCAGTTGCAAACGTGGATGCCAGTGATAATTGATGTAGGCGTACAGGTAAAATTATCGCTAGAGATCTGAGGCTCGTGGCGAGCTGACAATATAGATTGGCCGTTACCTGGCCCCGGGTCGTGTGCCGCTGTTATAGTATTCCCCTCTTTGGATGTCAACCTCCTGGGCTGCATAAGCCGTACACGATAAATGGAAAGGCAAGGAAAGCTTTGAACAATCATGCCGCGTATGTACTCGTACAAACTCAACAGTCTCGCAACTGTGTGATACCACTCAGGGTGACATCTCGGCGGATCCGGCGCACGGGGAAACTCCACCTCCCATTGACTGAGATATGGAGGTGGTAAAACCACCGACGACGCCATTTCTACCGGGCTGAGATCGATGAAGTAATACAGAATGGCGAAGAGAAGAGAAGAGAACAAACACAACAATGGAACGCCCATTGATAACTTTCCTCCAGTCCTGAGTTCCGAAACTCTATTGACCCGTTTCCTCCACTCCCGGGCCTCGGGTCTCAGATCCTCCTTATCTTCACTCCCGAACTCATACTGCATCCGACCTCCCATGCAGTACCGCACTGATAGCTCGTGTATCCTGGCGTAGATCATTGTCCGAATTTGTCAGGGTGGCAGAGCTTCTGCTCATGACTTGGCATCATTGGGAGCTTCCGCTGCCGGCATCAGTCGGAGCCAGCAATTGTATATCTCAATTGGGCGTAGTCTCAATCTGTAACGGCAAGGCTGCACGTGACGTGTCCAGGGCCAGCTAACGGTCATTCCATATTGTTGGCTCGCCTTGAGCCTTGGATCTCTAGCGATAATCTTACCGCTATGTCTACACGTCTACATATATACTCACTCGAGTCCACGTGTGCAACCATATCCCTATGCAGCCGGACGCTGGCGTATGCGTCCTTACACTATTATCACTTTTTCAGTAAATGGATATGTTTCGCTCACGGGATTTGCGAGTTCACCCCTATTTCGACGAGCAAGAATACAAAGTCAACAATGCGAAATGCACTGCAACACGAGTCCAGATACCTACTGATCATACGACAGTTGACCCTTAAGAAGTTCATTCTTCAATCAGGTACAACTTCGGAGATGCACTGGGCAGCGAGAGGCGTTATAGGCCAACAATGTTGACAATTGCTACAAGTCGAAAGAAAACTCCTTCACACGTCCAATATGAGGAAATCGCGTACGATTTGTTGCAAAGAGCACAATGGCAATCAACTACAGTCAATTGAGCAGCAGCAAGCGATGCAGAGATCCCGATTGACGACAACACCAATATTACCACCAAACGGGTACGACCGACTAGAACGCTACGAGAAGTCACCAGACAACGATATTTGAGTCAACACCATTACATTGCACGATCATGTGCACTTGCATTCCCATTTCCCGCAGGCTACATCTCACCGTCAAAGTGCGCCTACGCAGGAGACGCTTTCTGCGAACGAATTCCGCCTACAGAGGCAACTACACGAAGAAAGTCCTCTTACGGTGGAGAAGCTATCCGACGGCAAACCTCACTTACGATGAGAACGAAGATATTGCGATCGGATACTCGATGTCCGCCTAAGATTTCGGCGAATACCTACCCCAATGACCACGTATGCTACATAGAGCAAGATGCGTTCCTTCAAATTGACTCCACCGAAGTCGATTCTGGTCAACCGAATACCAATGCTGCGAATTCAATCACCAATACCTACGATGCTACAAACTCTGATGCCCTGCACCCGACACCTAATGGCGATTCGGAATGTCTAACAGTCTGGAACCACTATCAAGCGACCAGGACACGAGCGAATTCCCATTTGATTCTGCGGTACCACGTTGACTACCAGCTGTTCTCTCTCGAGATGGCAACCGGGTGTCCCAATGACTAGCACTGGGTGCCCACAAATACCAAGACTTCTTGAACTCGAGGCTATTTATACCACCTACTATGGGGTGAGGCAATGATTATAGACCATCTGTGCACGGGTGAGGAATATGCATGCAATCTGAACTTTGAGCTTTTACGGTTCCAGCTCGGAACTAGTTGTTGATAATAATCCGCACCGGTTGGATGGCAATTGACTGCTGATCCTCTAGACCCTGCGAGGAGAGAACCCACGGTTGCCCAGTCGTCAACCGAATGGCATCGTCCTGGAGCAGGCATTAGCCAGAACATGTGGACCTTGCGATTAGGTTTGCTAGAGCTGCGGTAGAGTGGAAACAAGGAGGCTATACGTCAGAAGTGGTAACCCTCATAGGCTGGTTGAGCGAGCAAGGTGCAGCGGCAGTAGTTGCGGCAGAACAGAGTCCACATGGGAACCTTGAATGACTATTACTGGCTCGCCAAGGCATGAAGGGAGGGACTCGACGGCGGGGCTTGGTCCATTCGTGGGCGAACCGCTAATGACAAGGCCTCCTGGATTCCACCCTTCATCGCCTCCACCCTCTGTTGATTCTTTAGCTAATGCAGATGACAGAGTAGAAGCAGTCGTATGAATTCGTGCGATCTGTATTTGAGAGATATCATGACCCGCAGACGAGCCTGAGTGATCGAATGGCACAATCATCCCCGGATATTGGCTCGGAAGTGAGTAATTCTCTAGTGCAATTGACTGTAAATTATTCCACATTGTTGATTCAGTGAATATCTCAGCACCCTGGCTTGCTACAAGTCTGGAATGTGCCGTTGCAATAACGACTCTGAAAGATGCTGCTCGAGGCGAGTAGGAAGAGGGTGAGAGGATATGAAGGGATACCCGGCCATGATGAACCACACAAATTGCATGGATCAATGAACAGACTAGCGCGTCTTTTTAATTTAACTATACGATTGGGACTACTGTTGTACGGTCTTCCACCTATTGTGACCACTTTCAGCCCTCATCAAGTCGGGTCTAACAACTTCCGACAAACCTCTCCCGAATAGCTGTTCTGCCTTCTCCCCACCGTTGTCATATAACGACTTTTCCGACGATATACTGGGTTTTTGCGCTTTCGTATCATAAAAAGATATATCACTGAGGATGAGCGGTATCCGGCCTCAATCATCCAAGTTACGAAGATCTACAATGAACGCAACCGAATGGGAGCTGTATGAGCCTTATATGGTTATACCAACGTTATGTGGTTTCCTACCACTTCCCGAGCACACTTTTGTGCTATGATAATTTCAACCGAATGCAGATATACAACTTATCGGCAGAGCGACGACTTTCAAAAGAGGGGGATGACCGTACCGGAATCGCAACCCCGACGGCAAACAAGTACAGTACCGGAAGTGCAGGAACCATGCACCAGAACGCCGAAAAGTGCACCAAGCCAAGCAGCATCTGGTAGGAAACAGGAACCCGGCAAATGGACCGTCTAGACGACCAGATTAAGAGATCGGATATGAGAGACCTACTGCACGACATTTAGCACCTTAGCAGCCGTTGAACCTTCCGATGACTACCGGCTCTCAAGACAGCCCTGGCTACCGACACACTGGCTACCGACGTGACCAAGAAAATCGTCGATATCCCAATGGCCGGCTACCCTGACCTGACAGAATGGTAGAGCGGAGGGTGCAATGGACTCGCATAAGCATCGGAATGCCGCCTCAGGGGCCCTGATCTACGAAGCAACGATATGACTACCGAAGCAGCTTCCAAAGGTGCAACAATGATCACTGATGGGCTGGGCGTGCGAAGTTTTTCACAAGGAATTGGGAGAGTTCGGGTGTTAGCGCACTTAATAGTATGGTGAGTATGACCAGTTAACGGAATGCTTACAAGTTAGATATACCAATGCAATGGCCGATGGAGATGGCAACGGCGATGGTGATGAGACGCGAGCGGAAGCAGTTCCGAACGAGATACCTAACGAGTGCAAAAATGGCTACCGAATTGGTCCTGAAGGAGATGGCAGATGGCCCCCGAGCGTACCGAACGGCATCACGAAAAACAGTCGAGGTAACTACCAAGAGATATTCACTGAGATCTCACAGCGACCGATATCACTGTCAAGAGGACTTCACATGGACATAGAATGAGAGGATTACCGGGAGGCAACCGGACAAAGCCACTGATGAAGATGATTACGGAATGGCATTTTGAAGGATTAAGAAACTATCGCGGAACGATAACGAATATTCTACCCAAGCTGCCTACCGAGATGGTCATGGAGAAGTCGATCAAGAACGCACTGAAGCCGATAAAAAGATAGTCTGCAGATGAAGCCAAAGCTAAACCGAATTACGTGTCGAATCACAGAGAGATTATAATTAAAGTCTAGAATCACGATTACACTGCTACCGCGCCAGGATGGCAATCGAGGATGGATATATATATAAGTCGTCGGCGGAGCAATGAACATTCAAAAAGGGGGAGATAGCCGTGTCAGATCAGTCAAGTCTTACCGACATGTTGAAAGCTTACCGAGAGCCCGTCTATCGAGACACGCCCCAATCAGTCGACCGAGAAGTCTACTGAGAAGTCGACCGGCAAGTGTACCAAGTCGACCATGATTCTACTGAAGCCCCCTATCGACCGGATGGTCACCGAAGCCGACTTCGAAAGATGATTACCGTATCATGATGAATGACAAGTCTATGCTGTGTACCGATGACTACCGGCTGCAAGATATACTCAACAGAGCATGCGGAAGCACTGCACAGTGCTCAGATAACGCTAGCACGCTTGAACTGGTAAGTATAGCCATGTTACAGGGCTTACTGGTTAGGTGTCTACGAATGTGACTACACGCAATTGACGTATACGATCGATCATCCCGGACGGCTACGAACGATGCCGGCAGCAGAAGCTCCCATCGATTGCAAGTTATGAGCGAAAGCTCTACCACCATGGCGAATTCCGACAATGACGTACGCCGAGATATACGGGCTACAGGAACAGATGGTTGGAGGAGTATGGGTTCAGTTCGGAAGTGGAGATATGGAGGACGCGATCACTTTTGGATGTTTCCTTGTTTGTCTCTTCTCTTCTTGTCTTGTTTGGAGCTCGGCCTGGTACAAATGGCGTCGGCATGGGTTTTTACCACTTTCGGAGTCACAAGTGGAGGTACATTGTCCCCGTGTGCCGGATCCGTCGAAAGGTCGCCATGGAGCTGTACCGATCGGTTGTGGGACTTATGGGTTCGTACGATTGCATACGTAGGATGATTGTTGCATTCTTTGTTTCCCTTTCCATCTTTTCTCTTATACTGGCTGTGGCAGCCCAGGAGGTCTCCGTCTAAAGAGAGGGATGATGTAACGGCACGGCTGCACGTGACGTGTCCAGGGCCGGGTAACGGTCGTTCCATATAGTCGGCTCGCCACGAGCCTTAGATCTCTAGCGATAATCTTACCTATACATCTACACGTCTACATATATAATCACTCGAGTCCACGTGTGCAACCATATCCCGATGCAGCCGGACGCTGGCGTATGCGTCCTTACACATTCATAGAGACCTAACACGTAAGTTTCTCTAACATGGTTATACTTACCAAGTTCATGCGCGCTCGCGCTGTCTGAGCTCTCTGGAGTGCTTCCACATGCGCCGCAGGGTGTATCGTGCCGCTGACAGTCATTGGTGGTTGACATTGACTCGGTAATCGTTGTTGGAAATCCATTTCGGTGACCATCCGGTTGACTTTAAGGTTGCACTCTCGACAGGCGCCTTCAGTAGAATCTTGGTCGACATCTTGGTCGATGTGCCTGTTGACTTCCAGGTAGACTTGTCGGTCAAATTCTTGATAGACTTATCGGTGTGTGTCGCGGTAGACTGCCTCCAGTGGGCTTTTTGGCTTGTCGGTAGGACTCGAAGGTGGGCTTTTGGCTTGTCAGTATATGTCTCGGCAGACTTCCTCCAGGTGGCTTTGGACTTGTCGGTTGATTGTGTAGAGACGGCTATCTCCCTCCTTGGAAATTTCGTTACTCCGTCGACAACCTCTCTATCATATTGATTGTTGGTTGCCATCGTGGTTCGCTAGCAGTGTAACTTCGATCGCCGAGTTGATATTGCGATTGATTGCTGATTCGGGATTGTAATTGTAATATCTGAATCGACATGTCATTCTGTTCAGACTATCTTCCGTCGGATTTCGTCGTCCTTCTGCGTCGTCCGCTGTCCAGTGAGTATCCTGACTTGCTCTGCCTGTTGACTTACTGTCATATGAGACGTCCCAATGCGCTCAATCTCGATGTCAGTGGAACGGCTGTGCCTCGTCGTGACTTGTTATGCCTGTTGACTTATTGTGGTATGAGGTGTCCCAATGTGCTCAATCTCAAAGTCATCGGAACGGCGCCTTGTTGTGACTTTGGGCAATGACGTGAGCTTTCGCTTCTGGCATTGTCATAGCCGGTGGTTCTCATGGGACTGGCTGGTGACCATTTGAGGTAGAATGCGCCAATTGCATCAGCATGGTAGTATATCATTGATCCATATCTAACACGTAAGCTTCAGAGTTGCTAGTCATACTCACCCCCATAGGAGTGTGCCTTTGCTCTCGGAAAGCCGCTTTCCATATGCGGATTCCGGCATCTCTTGATTCGGCGTCAGGTAGGGTCTCGCTGGGCCGCATCTTGGTAGAAATCATTGGGATGATAGCTTTGGAGCGTTCTTGGTCGACTTCTCTTGGCCATTGGTAGACAGCTTCGGTAGAATATCCGTTGGCTTCTCAGTAGTCATTTGGTAGAATCGTTCTGCATTCAGTTCGGTATACCGTTCAGCGGTAGGTTTTGAACCGTCAGTACGCCCCTCGCTAAGCGTCTCGGTCCGCGGCTTGGTACGGTAGCGCTCCCGGTAATCCTCTCATTCGATCTCCATGTGAAGTCCTTTGGTAGTGATATCTGTCGCTATGAGATCTTGGTCATCATCTTATGGTAGTTTTATCGTCTGTCTCATGTGATGCCATTCGGTAAACTATTCGGTACACTCGGTGGTCATTTTCGATCGGCTTCGGGACAAATTCGGTAGCCATCGCACAGTCATTCGGTATGTCGTTTGGTACTGCTTCGGTATTCGTATTTGCCCTCGTTCGGCATGGATCAGGCTTGTTTGACTTCTCATGTCTCTGGTATATTTGCAGGGCTACTGGAGGTCCGTTGTATGGTAGGTGAACTTATTGTCATGGATGGCGGGGTGCGCTCGCTGGCTCTCATCCGGGTGTGCTTGTTGATTCATCTGTAGGTGTGTTTGCCATCACTTGACTTTGTGCACTTATCGTCGTTCTCTGAGTCCAGTAGTCGATTCATGTCCAGGTGCACTTGCCACGGCTAGCCTTCTGAATTGACGACTGGATCATACGGTGCATCGTTCCGGTACTCCCGGGGCAGCAATTCATTCCGGTAGGAGTTGCGATTCCGGTACGGTTATCCCCGTCTTTGAAATGTCATTGCTCCACCGGCGAATGATCTCAAAAGACGTTGTAGGGAACATCGATTGGAAGTGCTTGATTGGGAAGTCACAATGCAGTTGTCAATTGTCATCGTAGTTGTGCAGGGCGGGATCGCCTAGTCTGAGTCAGGATCGTTTTCGGGAGTATTCACAGTGATGTCACTTCGAAACAGATATGGCATTGTATTCCGTATTGTGATCGTCATTGTATTCGGGATTGTAATCTCTGCCATATGGCACTTGATTTGGTCTCTTGAATAGTAGTCGGAATTGTACTCAGTACGGCAAGGCAGCCGGTACCGATATCTGAGTCTCGGCATTGAATTGCTAGTCTCCTGGATTGTCATCGAAAGTAAGTATATTGCATAGTGTGGAATTCCACATAACTCCGTGTATGTTGCAATAGTCAAATAGATTGAGTGTCATCCATCTCCAAGCATATCCGGGATGGGCATATCGGCGCTCGTCAGTCCAATTCACATAGTCTCAATCATAGCTTCTTGCAGGGACGTTCTGCCCTGGCTTCCAATTGTTGCATAATTCTTCGGCGTTCCAATGTGCACTGTTCACTCTCAATTATCATTCGTCTGACGGGAATATCTCTGGACTGCTCCATCTATGTTAGCCAAAGAATCCTGAATGGATGGAAGCGGTGGAAGGGAAGTACCAGGAGGCCTTGTCTTTAACAGTTCGCCCGCACAGGAGCCAAGCCCCGCTGTCCAGTCACTTCTTTCGGGTCTCGGCGAGGTGGTAGCAGTCATTCAAGCGTCACCTCAGAGCAGCGCTTCTGCCTCAACTACCGCCGCTGCTCCCTGCTCGTCGCGTCCAGCGTTTACCTCTGTATTCTCACCTGGGGAATCCAGAGAAATGTCTTCCGAAGTCACTCACAGCAGCCCTATGCATTCCCCAGTCTGCCGGGCAAATGCTACGACGACTTCAATGCTAGTCAGAAGATCGTTGAATGCGGTTGCTCCGAGTGTCTGTATACCTGGACCGCGCCTCAGAACCTGGTCATTGACATTATGGTTATCATTATCAGCTTGTGAGACCTTGGATGCCACTGCCGTAGTCATTAGAGTCATTCCTCCGCTCCATTTGCACTCGGTGAGCGTAGGGAGTCAATCGAGCTCAGTCGATGTCACGAGTTTGTTTGTGGAACCATGGTACGCCACGTACTTCATCGTATGCACGCAGTGGCACTACTAGCACATCTGATTTGTATACCGGTGCGGGATAGTCCAAGTCCTGGGCAGTGATCCGCTTCTGCCAGTGTCCATTGCATGTTGCATTACTCCTCCGTTCATGCCGAGGGTGGTGATGTGTGCCAAATCCGGTGTGTCAGTAACGCATAGATATTAACTTAACTTTGTTGCGCTCGGCTCTCAATGACAAATCTTGATTTTAATGAGATCCGATACGGTTGAACTTTGTCCAGGGTCGCCATTAGTGCCTGCGCCGCCACCTTGTCAGTTTTTTGCTGCCTGAGTGTCGACAGCTCGTTGCCACATGATCATTGAGTACCGGGTCGATTGTCCATAATCTGTGTGCTCTGAGGTCATCATATTCATTGTTGTCCCTGTAGTTGTAGTAGTCGTAGGCGGTCAGCGGAATTGTGTTGATCTTTGAGTGTAAATGCACTTCGCGCAGCGCAATGTATCGCCGCTGTAAGTTCACTTCAATCGAGGAAAACCTTCTCATCCTCAACCTCCTTCAATTGTAGTGTGTCATCTCTGTGAGTGCACTTCACTTGTGCAGATGTTCGTGGCATCAAGAGTGCTTCAATGGTCGAGGGTCTTCTTCATAAGGGCACTTCGCTCATGCAGACCTTCGTCGCGGTAACATTGGTTGATTTGTGGACACATCCTCCTCGTTAGAGATTCATCGCTCGAGTAGTGTATCAGTGGGTATAACTAAACTGCTCCCGGAAGTGGGCTTCTTCGAGGTTGCTAGAGCTGTAGGTGTACACGCAAACTGAGATTGGTGCACTTTGCTCAATTAGAAGAAATGAAGTTGTAACTGTGCGGACTCGTAAATCGTCTCTCGACTTCGCCTCTGGTTTTCGACATTGCGGTATACAGGGGTAACATCACTCCGTCCATTGTAGGTGCTTGGGTCGATGATTGCGCTCACATGACTTGTAGAAATGGTCTTATACTCGTGATCATCGTCTTCATTGTCCGCGATGCACCTTGTGCGCCATTTGGTCGCTGAGCTCTACCGGTTTCCGTAGTGAAATCACGCGTTCAAGGGTATGGTCGCAAGTTCTCTGGTGTCCGGTGGTCGATTGCAGCCATTGGAAGTAATTGAGTTCATCTTGAACTCATCCGGATTGATCGTATGCGATTTTTATGGTTGGCTGGGTCCACTAGTGGGGTCCTGAACTGGTGACAACCATGGTCCTCATTGCCGCTGACACGCCTTGTGTGCCAATTGGTCTCTATCCTCTACTCCACTGAATTCAGGGGCTCAATTGAATAATGGAATGGTCGACGCTTCGTGCTTCGCAGTAATGATGTTTCGATATCTCGTTTGGAAGGCGGTATTCTGAATTGTTGACTCCATCATGTAGCGTTACGGAAAACAAGGTAAAACTCGTCAACTCATAATCCCGTGAGCGAAACGTATCCGTTAACTGAAGAGCGATGATAGTGTGACACCACGTATGCCTGCATTCGGCCTCATAGGAATACGTATGGTAATGATAGGAATCCAGTTGCAAACGTGGATGCGAGTGATAATAGACGTAGATGTGAAGCTGAGATAATCGCTAGTGATCTAAGGCTCGTGGCGAGCCGACTATATAGAATGGTTGTTACCCGCTCCTGGGTCACGTGCCGCGCTTACACGTACATTCAGTGCAGCTCAACCAGTTTCGAAGACAAATTCTAAAGTAACGTGTCTCAAATCCCAAATAAAGACACGTTCATTTCTGGAAGGGATCTTAATCTCTACCATTGATGGATTTCAATATTTTGAATCAGACATGACAGTAGGCATAAAATATCTTGGTAATGGGAGTCGATCGACTGCCAAAACTAACGTTATAGTAAAGCAGAATGAGGTGTCTTGAATCTTGACTCTGAAGCTACACGCAAAAAAACCAGATCTGTGAGTCATTGCATGCAGATTTGTGAAGTTGTATACAAGCATATATTGAAACGAGTGACGGCGTATAAGTCAATTTAGGAACACCACCATGCAGTTACATGCTGTGTAGCTTGCAGAGACACCATAAAATTTTTTTACCCTGCTTGAGGGACCAATTGTAGGGGGCGGACGTGATATCATCACTTGTACTTTGGCCAATTCAGGCTGCCGATTGGTTGATTGTTTGTTCGCTGTGTTCCAGTGCCCTTTGATTATCCATAATGCAAGATCAGATATCATTGATGCTACATTGATGCCCCGTTGATGCTCATTCTAAGGCATGGTTACAATATTGTCGCAACCATTTTTGCCAAGAGAGGAGGCCGATCTTTCAATTATGGAATAGTGTGGTAGCACAGCCCTTTGATTTTCAACAATGCAAGGCGTGAAATTGTTGACGCTCTGTTGACAATTATTTTTAGGCCATAGTAACGATGTCATCAAGGACATTGTTGCCTAGGATGGTGGGTGAATGCTTGACTACGGATGCATGTCCTTGCACAGCCCCTTGATTATCCAAGATGCAAGGCCTAAAATCTTTCAACCTCCATTGACACTTTATTTTATAGAGTAGTTACGATGATGTCCAAGGCATTCTTACCAAGAAAGTTGGGCGATTGCTCAATCAGTGGTGCAGGTCGTCGCACAGCCCATTGAGTATCCATGATGCAGGGCCTGAAATCATTGAGGCTCCGTTGTCGCTCATATCAATGACTTAGAAGCCATCTCATCACAACAATTGTTGGCTGGAAATGTGGCAATTGCTTCCATTATGGAATTATGTTGCCACTCAGCCCTTGAATTTTCTGTGTTGCAAGGCGAAAAGTTGGTGATGCTCCGTTGACACTCATCTTGGGGACTTAGCAGTGATGTTGCTGTGACAATTTTTCCACGCAAAGGTAGCCTATTTGTCGATTATGAGTCAACGTTGCTGCGTAGCCCTTTGCATTTTCCAAGATGCAAGGCCAAAATTCATGCACACACTCCATTGACACTCATTTTGAGGAAGGCGCAACGAGCAAGCTGTTTGCCATTTTCACCAGAACGCCGACGAATACATTAAGAATGTGTCAATGCAGCCCTTTGATCTCCGATTGTGTAACACTAAAAATTGTTGATGCTGTGTTGACAGTAACAATAAGTACATTGAACCAGCCTTCGTACCCTCAATAATTCTATGCAACCAATCGTATACTCATCATCGGCATCCAATGATGTGTCTCTGAGTATTATCATTTGCATCCAGGAGCTTTGTTAACTTTCAATTTCTGATCAACCTCTATCCTCGTTATCTCGGCAAGAATTGACATGGCCCTATTGTAGTCCTTGGCTTTTGGCCAGCAACTTACGGCATATAGATCATTTCACCAGCTTTTGGTAAATGTAGCATGAATTCATCATCTGTCCTCATCCTGCTCCTTCTCCTCAATTTCCACGACGTACCATAAGCAATTTCAAATAACTCAACCGTGTGCACCAGCTCAGTGTGGAGAGTTATCCAGTTTGATGCATGGATGAATGCAACATAACCATCCTCATTCAGACTGATTTGGTTTGGGCACGGACCACTCCTCATATGCGCGGTATGACATCACTCACATCAATTGTGTTTGTATATTTTGTCACTGATTTAGCTGTTGCTTTGTCACTTAACCGTAACTTGCAAACAGAAATCGAGCGTGTTGGCCATCTCACAGCATGGTTTTGCTTCTTTAACTCTCAGATAGTGGGTTTGACCCTTGCACATGCGCAGATGAATTATCATGTCTCACACTTCGATAGTCGAAATCAAGTAAATGCTAACATGTTGCAAAATTGTCACACAAATCACTTTTCACTCTGATATGATGTCAACAATACCAAATTGCAACTGTAATCCATGGCAGATGCAGGAGCCGTCACCATTTCTTCATCCAAATGCGATTTCTATATGGTGGTTAGCTGGGGAGGCAATTTGAAGGGGTAAAAGCCTACGAGGTCAAGAGGCTTCGCAATGTCCACCAGTGCTGAATCGGGCTCTGCGTCAGGAGCGAAACTGGCTATACTTGCGTTCCACTGTGGCTACCCGAAACCTAGCCCGATATGACTACTTGCTGGTCGAGATATCCATTGTGGTAGTCGCGATGTTACGCAGACAATGTCAAGACACTCCAGCTGCTCTCCAAATGTTGTCGGTACAGGAGCCGCTGCATCGTGATCCGGTTGCAGTTGATCAACTGCGGGAACCCTCTATTCAGATGGGCCTTGGTTCGTATTTTTGTAATGGAAGTAATCGGCGGTGTCCTCCATTTCCGGTTGTGTCTATACCTCAAGCTTCATCTGTTTCTGCCCAAACATCTGCATGCTATGCTGTGTCATTTAAGTGAGTGTGCCCATCACCCAGCGGGGTTCATCCTCTTTGCTCAGCTGGCCCTACTCTGTCTCTTCATCATCCTCATCTTCCCCATCTTGCCCGTCATTGAAACTTGCATCATGACTCAGACTGTCTCCGATAGCAAGCATCATCTCCAGAAACATCTTTTCAAGCACTCTGTTAGTCAATCCGGCACATTCAGCTTACCTTGTAACGTCCTGTTCCTTCTGAATCGCGGCCTCTGTGTCTTCAACTTGCTTTCTTGCCCCAGCAGTTTCTCTCTCAACCTAATTATCAATCCATTTCTGTTTCTCTTCCATTCTTAAGAGGTGTGTATCTCATCGTTTCTCTGCCACAGGCTTCTCTTCGACTCGCAGCCTGCGCCACGCCCAAAGGGCTCGGACTCTCGATGCTGCCAAGCCAAACTTCCCTGCATTACCTTGATGATGTCGATGGGTGGACCGCATTATTGATTTGGCATAATTGCCTGCCGGAAGTGGCCAAATGTCCTTCATGGGAGCATTGACCATTGTAGTTTGCGTTGACTTCATCGTTGGGCGAGATGTTGGATGTTGCAAGATATAGACAGTATGGAGGCAAGCTGTGTCTCTTATGTCAAGGTTGGTACGTTTACTCAACTTGAATGAAGCAAAATCTCCCTTCTGACTGTCACTAAAATGGGAATAGTTAAGCTAACTGTACAAATGACTTGATTGCTAGCGTCAGTTCCATGTCATATCACGGGGATACATTGAGACAAACATCAGGAAACATGCTTTCCCTTATACAATGTCTGATTGATGACTGACAATCATGCGGTTTCGGATGTCGTACACCGCGATTCATCACTGTTGACCAAGTAACAACGTCAGACATACTTATTGCACGTTCTGCGGCGGTCGGAAACATCTGCAACTTGCGGCTATACGCGGCCGGATTCACCTTGAGTATAAGGAGCATCTTGGCTGCTGCTCATTCCATTCTGACATAAACCTAACGATATAGTCCTCAGGACTTCCCACTTCATTTCGTGATCATCTTTCTCACCTAATCCACACCGTCAAATGTAGGATACATGACCACCCCAGCCACGGACGAGCAGATTGATATCAAGCCGAATGGCAGGCGCTACATCGAATAAGTCACTCATTGGCACGCACCAAGAATGCAGACACCGGCTATTCCACCGCGACGCTGCCGAAGAAGCCTCCAGAGATATCACCAAGGAAGGACATTTAAAAATGATCCTTAAGACTGCAAGCAGCAAAAATGAAAAAGGGCACTGTGTTGGAAGTAAGGTCATGCATATCGTGGTAAGCGGCCATTGATTGACCATATCACATACAGCTGGGATCCGTAGTGAGATACAATAGCAATTCATAGATGCCTCTACTGGGAAACCTCCATGATTAACGAAGACATTTGTTTACAGAGTGGTGAAATTGAACCTCAAGATGTTGTCAGATCTGGGATTTTCACGGACTGATTTCCTGATAACCATCCCGGTGAGTGGACGAAACAGACCTGAATTATCTCAGCGGAGGCTACGGAGGTGTGTATAGCTGAGGTAATTGCCAAATCTCATTGTTACAAGCAGGATCCAATTTCTTGTAGGTTTTCAACATGTCTGCTACTATGGCAAGGCAAGGGGGTTTGAAACAGCTGGAACAGTCCGACATGCGCCTGGACTTGAATATGGCCATCATGGCTAGAGAACAGTTTTCGCGCGCCGCGGTAGAGGAAACGCTATTACTAATCAAGAGACCCTGCACCTAGGTCCGAGAAGAGAACACGCGAGGTGTGGAGCTTCCAGTGCATAAGATGGTGAAAGCTGGAAAATAATGCCACACGGCGATGCTTCATCAGAACCACACGGCCGGATGCCTTCCCTGCCAAGGTAACCCTGCAAGGGATGCGCAGACTTGCTGGGGAGGCAAACGAACAGGTGCACCTTCACCTGTGTGATGCAGACAGCCGAAGTGACCTCTGCCCCAAATGCCATGCGTCCATCCGTTAACAACTTATGAGCTCAATGTACCCAAATCGTCACTTTGCCTGCTGGATATGCATATAGACATAAATCTCTTCCCAGTGCAGAATATTGTGCTCTTGATGCATCTGCCCAGGATAGCCAGAGCGATGCAGATTTCGATCCTGATATGCTGAGTGATGAAGCAATATCCACCGGTTAGTACACTATCTGCTGTGTGGTAATGCTGCAGACAGCCATTTTGAAGACCAGAGCAGTCGATTGAGCGAACCTGCAAGTGGTGACAAGCATTGATTGAACGGCACGGGATTTTGGAGATTATTATTAAGTATTCATATGTATTATTAAAGAACAATGTAGTGATCAAGAAGAAACTAAATTACAACTCTAGAACGGCTGCCAAACCAATGTGAACGATGGACTATGCCAAATCACATGATTTCATCTGGCAGATACACCCATGATAAAGTGAGCGTCGACGGAACGTCAACAATTTCAGGTCATGTTTGTCTGGTTATCAACAATTGATTCAGTTGTGGATATACATAATCTAAGTATTGGCCCGCATTATTGGCGGAAATTATAGCGACACGATCCCTACCTCACCTTGAATATGAGAGTCCATGGGCCATCAACGATTATTTGTCATGCGTTCTGGGTAATCACTCTGCCGATAGGTTGCAGGCTGTCGAGAAAGAATCATTACCCGCCTTGATAGGCAAAACTGATTGCTGTACCCTCCCTTCCCCATCTTGACAAAGAGTGTCAATGGAGTGTCAATGATTATTGGTCACGCCTTCTGGGTAATCACACCGCCGATAGGTTGCAGGCAGTCATCAAGAAATCGTTGGATGCATTTATACGCAGAACAGATTGCTATGCCCTCCCTGCCCCAACTTGAAATTGAATGTCAATGGAGCGTGAATGACCATCGGTCCTGGGATATCACACTGCGGAGTGGTTGGAAGTGGTCATGAATGAAGCATTGGCCGACTTTATAGGGAAAACAGATTGCGATACCCCCCTTTCCCCATCATGAAACTGAGCGTGCATGGAGTGTCAACGATTGTTGGTCGTGTGCCATCGGAAATTGGTGGTGTGGCAGGTTGCAAACAGTCATAAACGAACTGTTGGATGCCTTATAGGCAAAAGCAAAAGTGAAACGCTCCATGCCCCATCTTGATGATGTGCGTCAATGGAGTGTCAAAGATTACTGGCCTTGCATCATTGTTTTTCAGAAGGCGACGTGGCCATGATAGTCTATATGCATCAGTGTGGTGCCGTTTGTACCGTAAAGGGCACAACAATGCATAGTGGTTACTCGGTAAATGGCATATGTTGTTGCTGTCCCAGAGCATGTCACGGGAATATCTCGTACATATTAGCCTTCAAACGCTGCCATTCATTTGTTTATGGACAGTTGTGACCAAGTGCAACTCATATTACCTAAGATACAAGACCACCAATCATTGATGCTCTGTTGACGCTCATTTTCAACAGGGGGTAAGAAACATTTGGATTTCTCTTTTTGATATACAGATGGCCAATACTGTGTTCATGACTGTGTGTAACCTGTCGCCCCCCTGATTACCCGAGATACACGATCATTAATTGTTGTCACTCTGTTGACCCTCATTTTCCGCATGTTGTTTGGGGTGTGTGTCTCTTCCTTTTGATCACTAACGCGGCGAATACATTCCAAAAAAACAATGATATACCAATGTTATTATTTTACGATTATCAGTATCATATCTGAATGCAATCATAAATGAGACACCAGAAATGCAGAACACGAGCTGGGAACCAATGGGTGTAGCCAGACCTGGCAAAACACGCCGGGTGACGGCTAGGGGTCCGTGTTTGGCCAGGCAAGAGTCAGCAAGTCAGGATTTTGGACAGGAATGGAACTCAACCGTCCCATTTTTGTAGTCCAAGCCTGGACTGCTGGCTGGTAACCCAGACATGTTGCTAACACTTGGTTCGGTCTACTTTGAGGTCTACTTGCCCGGTTCAATAACACACTGAAGTACATAGCACCGATCTGACAGTCATGTAGTGACCTGGCATCCATACGATTATTACCGGCAGATGACTTACCTCCTGCGGATTTTATAGCGAGTCTCACCGCTAGCGGATTCATTCCAAGTTCACACATGATGGTGGAAATGATCTCATGATGCAATAACCTTGGCTAGTCGATAAGCCTTCAGGGTTTATAGAGATGGCAGTCGTTTCTTACCACATTCATTATACTATGCCCAGTGAGACATGAGATGTTAATTGCAGGAATGCGACTGAAGTGTCAGGCAGACTTTAGCCAATATGCTCATAAGTTGGACCTCAAACCAATCTCATGTGTAGTGGAATAACTTGGGTCCTCTCTGGTCCAGGAGAATGGTCCCGGCCTCAGCATGGTGTGTGTGAATGATGAAGAGTTTGAAACCTCCGACTCCCTGGTGGGGAACAAACATGTCAGGTTAATTACAATCAGTTCAATAATACTGGTATGGTACGTCAAGTTGAATAATGACAGAGCAGTGGTGGGTCGCCATGTAGGTCTCTGAAAGAGATATGCCGAATAGCATCTTATGGTCAAGATTGAGTCTTGATTTATCAAGCCATCAGTTTGCGCTATCCAAATGACCCCGTCAGGCGACAGAGAGGTTAAGCTATCCGAAACATACCAGTTGTAAGACATCGAATTTGGAGTTACTGTTTGATTGAATCATCTCGCGTATGATGGCCCGAGAAGGGGTGTAATACTTGATACCCTAACATCCAAGAACGTTATAATCTTTGGGCTTTGTGGCCCTGTATTAAAGAGCCTGGCTCATAATAAGAGATTACCCTATAATGTGACATATGAGATCATAGCTAAGGTTCGGACATCAACCTCTGTTGTCCTTGACAGGTTGTAAAAGAACAACGAAGCACTGGCTCTGCAAGGGTAGTACCACAAGCACGAACAATACTTACCTGCAATGACAAAGTTGAAACATTATTTTAGTTTTCAGTCCATATTATTATTATTACCAAGTATATCATCATTATCTATTTGCACTGTACACGGTTCTCCCGCCACA
>Ga0307515_10002841_pt1 | contig 36853 bp, 34 predicted proteins | sample 17_EM_MG_FD_194513 | JGI IMG/M metagenome (GOLD analysis project Ga0307515, IMG submission 194513) | Populus trichocarpa ectomycorrhiza microbial communities from riparian zone in the Pacific Northwest, United States - 17_EM | ecosystem: Host-associated > Plants > Roots > Unclassified | place... | reverse complement strand
GACACTGTTAATTCGTTTAACTTTGCGATATGCGCTTTTGCCAGCAAGTGTTTGCCCATTGAGCTGGTCCCATGTTCTGATGGATGGCGCAGAACTTGATGACAAACGATACATATGATGCCGGGGTTGCCAGTCTCTTCAATTCCGCAATGTAAATAGAATCACCACGAAGGCGCATGTCTAGAGTTATTCCAACCAATGGGCCGCTTCGAGCCTACATTCATTGAAGCCCACCAAGCATCGAAGACGATTTGTAAAGTAAGGTCGCTTAAATCACGAATACAGACACGTTCGTTTTTGGAAGATATCATAACCTCTAACAACGAGGTATTGAGAGATTTTGTATCTGACATCGCGGTAGGAAATTGAACTCTGCGTAATTCGATCTGGGTGACTGTCAATGGATACATTATGGTTAGGTAGAATGCAGGTTCTTAAATATTGACTTTGGAGCTACAAGCAAGAAAAAAGTCAGACCTGTGAGACATCGCATGCATAATTGTGAAGTTGAATACAAGGGCATACAAAGACGAGACGGTTGCGATATCATTGCTAGCATTTTTGCCCATAAAGGCGGCTGATAGTCCGATTTTGTCTCATCGCCGCTGCATTGCTGTCTGATAATCCAAGATGCAAGCCCAAAAAGTGTTCACGCTCCGTTGAAGCTCATTTTTAGGAGGTAGTAGCGATATCGTTACTAGCATTTTTGCCTAGAAAGGCGGCCAATATTATGATAATGGGAGTATGCCGTTGCACAGCCCTTGAATTGTCTATGATGCAAGACCAAAAATCGTTGACGCTCCATTGACGCTCATTTTTAGGAGGTGGTAGCGATATGGTAGTAGGCATTTTTGCCCATAAAGGCGGCCAATACTGCCATTATGGCTTAATGCTGTCGCGCAGCCTAGTCATTATCCAAGATGCAAGACCAGAAATCGGTGACGCTCCGTTGACGCTCATTTCTCGGATGGGGCAACGAGCATGTTGCTTGCCGTTTCACATCGAACGCCGGCCAATTACTGGTCTTTAGATTTATGTGACGATGTAACCCTTTGATTGCCGAAAAGATCAAACTAAAATCGTTGACGCTCCGTTCACACTCCGTTGATGCTCACTTTAGAGAAATACCAACAGTCATTGGGTGCGCAATCATTCTGCATGACCTTCATAACGTCATTATTGACAGTCAATAAGTTTTTACCATCCAGTTCGGGGCTGGGACACTAGCCGGAGATCGCGACCTAATCTGACTGGCCGACAACGCAACCGCTCTCACCGCACCCACTGCACCACTATTCACGTCATCAGTCCGATCAATGACGTGGTTCCTTCGCATTTTTGCGCTTTCAGCCGGTAAATTACGGCATACAGATCCATTAACCAATTTCAGACATATAGAGCCGGACTTCCTGACCTTTCTTTTTCCAGCTCGTTTTCCTCGATTTCCATGACGTACCATATGCAATTTTCAAAATCTCGACCATGTGCAGCAGGTCTGAGCGGACAGTCATGCAGTTAGCTGCATGAACTAATGCTGCATTGCGGCTGTCATTGATCCGCGTTCAGACTGCGCACTTAACGCTCGTCCTATGACTCATATGACATCAATGAATTAAATGTTGTTAGTACATTTCGTCTCTATTTTAAGTTTTTCTTTCGAATGTAACTGTAATTGGCAGGTCAATCTCATGTTTGCTGGCCGTCTACCAACCAGATTTGGAGTCTTGAACATTCACATGGCCAGTTCGACCCTTGCACACACTCTGATGAAATATCATGTCTCACAATTTGGTCACTGTAATCAGGAAAAAGCTGACACGTAGCAAAGTAGGTACACAAATTGCTTTTCCGCAAGATAGGTCTTCAAAACTACCTGTTTGGCTATCAAAACTTCTGGTGACACGGGAGCCATCACCATATCTTCGTCCGTATCCAATTTCTATATTGTAATTAACTTGGGATGCTTCATGCAGGGGTAAAAGCTTACGGGTTCAACAGGATTTACATCGTGAATCGGGATCAAATCGGTCGCCATGCCGGGCGAAAGAACCTGTAAGATTTTATGTGACTGGGGTTTCTCCGAGCCCAGCCTCATTTGACTACTTCCTGGTCGAGAAGTCACTGCTGGCATTTCCGATTTTCCTCGTATGATCTCAGGAGTCTGAATATGCTCTCCAACTGTTATCGGGGATGGTGTGGCTGTAGTCGAGTCTATTTGGGGCTTGACAACCGCCGGAACCATCAATTCGGCAGTCTCATACCTCATATCTCTCTCACGAAAGTAGTTGGCTGCATCCCCCCATCCCGGTTGGGTCAATTCATCAAGTCTCATCTGCTTCTGCCGAAAGCTCTCCATGCGGTGCTGTACCGTTTTAGTCATTGTGCCCATCACCCAGCCAGGTTCATCATCATCACTGAGTTTGCCGAGCTATGTATCTTCTTCATCTTCTTCCTTGTCTGCTCCATCCTGCTCATCATCGGAACTTGCAAGATCGCTCAGACTGTCTCCGATAGCATTCAACATCTCTTCAAACGTTCTTTCGGGCTTTCCGGTTGTGGCGCATTCGTTTTCAGCAGTTGTCACATCTCGCATAAGCGCTGTCTCTGCGTCTTGAACTCGCTGTCTTGCCACAGCGGTCTCTCTCTCCACAAAATCCTCGATCCATTTCTCTTTCTCTTCATTGCTTACAAAGTCCGTTTCCTGTCTTTTCTCCGCCGCAAGCTTCTTTTAGATCGCAAGCTGCGCAATGCTCCCAATGCTCGGACCCAGTCTGCCACCAAGCCGCTCTTGCCTTCATTTGCATGATGACGTCGACGTGTGGAATGCTTTGTCGATTTGCCGTACTTGCCCGCCGGAAGTGCCGAAAAGTTCTTTTTGGGAGCATTGACCATTGTATCGTGTGTTGACCTTGTTGTTGGGCGTGATGTTGGATGTTGCAAGATATGGACCACATGGAGGCAAGCCGAGTCTTTTATGTCAAGGTTCGTATGTTTGATCAACTCGAACAAAGCAAAATCTGCGTGTTGACCGTCATTTCAGTTGGAATAGTAACACTAATCGTACCTTATGACATGATAGTTAGCATATGTTTCATGTAAGATCCCGGCTATGTGTTGAGACAAACATCACCAGATGACCTTTCCATCGCAGAATTTCCTTTTTATATCTATCAAACATGCGATATCAGCTGTCGTTCACTTCAATGTATCCCTGCACACAAACAAACAAACAAACATCATCGGACCGACTTACTGCAAATCGCGGGACAGTTGGAATCACTTCCAACTTGTAGCGATACGCAGCAGGATGTATCTTGAGTAGAACGTGCAAGTTGACAGTCATTCATTCCCTTGTGACCTGTAGATTACTATATATTCCTCAGGAATTTCCACTTTTCGTTATCATCTTCCTCACCTTTTCCACAACAGCAAGTCATGGCTCCACAAACGCTTCAGCCTGGTGGGATTCAATCCGAATCGAGACGAACAGCGGGTGCTTCATCCAATGCACCCCTGGCTGAGACACAGCTGCAACGCAGACACCAGTTAGTCCACCGAGACGCTGCAATTGCAGCCACCGAAACTATGGCCCAGGACTCACATTTGAAAAAAGTACATAAAACCAGACGCAGCAATAATAGGCAGCAGCATGCTATCGGATGTGAGTAGCTCCATATCGATATACAAGGCAGTCAACTCACAATATAATGTACAGCTGGTGTATGTAGAGAGCTCCGTGACCAATTTATCGCTGCCCGCAATGGCAATCCTCCATGGTCGACGAAGGCATTTATCCGCACGGTCCGCGAAATCGAACATCACGATGTCGTCAGCTCTGGGATTTTTGCGGACGAATTTCGTGATAAAGGTCCCCGGGAGTGGACTAAACAGGTTTTAAAGACGCTAGAGGAGGCTACGGAGTCGTAAATGGTTGAGGTAATAGCCGAAGCTTCGATTTAGAAGAAGCAACTAATTTCTTGTAGGTTTTCAACATGTCTGCGACTATGGCGAGGCAAGGAGGTCGGGTACAGCTGGAACAGTCTGACATGTGCCTGGCCTTGAATATGGCGAAAATGGCTACAGGCGGCTTTTTGCGCGCCACAATAGAGGAAACACAGCAACTAATGAAGAAACCTCGCGCCGAAGTCCGAGAAGAGAAGAAGCGAGGAGTTGAGTTTCCTGGGCATCAGACGGTGAAGGCTGCGATGGAAAGACACCCGACAATGGTTTACAAAAATCATACGTCCGGCTGCCTTCCATGCCAAAATGGTACAGCAAAGAATCCGGTGACCCGCTGGAGGTGCAAAGGAACCGCCGCACCTCCTCCAGAACCGGCGGCACCTCTGCCCGGAACGCCACCTGTGCCACCAGGTGACACTGAGGGAAACGAAAGAGATGAAATAGAAGGTATGCCATCCAGGTGTGTGTATATGCATTCTCCACTTCCAAACAGTCAATTTTTCAATCATAATGCATTTGCCAAGGAAAGCAAGCACGATAAAGATTTTATTCCAGATTTGCTGAGTACACTATCTGCTGCATGGAAATACCGCTGACATTGATTTTGCAGATGACAACAGCCTTTTGGGCGAATGTGAGGGTAGGGATGAGAATTGATTGAAAGTAACGGGTGGGACACATTACTATATATTTTAAAGAATATATTTATATGCACAATTAAAGAACAATGTAGTGATAATGAAAACATACATGAAACGGATCGAACGACTGTCAAAACACTGTTCTTGATAATCCATGCCAAAGTTACTGGTTACATAATGCGGATACGCCTGTGGCAAAATGAGCATCAACGGAGCGTCAACGATTTTTGGCCTTGCAGAATGGTTAATCAAAGCGCGAGATAGCCACTAATGTCTATATATGGAGTTTTGACTGGTTTTATGGGCTAAAACGTTTAGGATCACTGAGTTGCAGTATTGAAAATGAATTACGTTGCGATTGTCCGGGAGGCTGTTGCGGGACGACCTCTTGCTTATTAGGCTAGAAACTCTGCTAAAACCTGGTTTATAGATGTCTGCAATCATTTACCACCAAGATTACCCAAGATTCATGACCAAAAAGCATTGTCGCTCTGTTGACCCTCATTGTCAAGATGGGGCAGGGAGAGTGTAGCATTCTCTTTTGCCTAAAAAGGCTGCCAATACAATGATTATAGATAACAATGATTAATTCACATTTTGATAACCTGACTTACAGGACAAAAAATCGTTGATGCTCCGTTGACGCTCATTTTCAGAATGGGGCAGCGAGCGTGTTTCTTTCTCTTTTGGGGTAAAAAACAGCCAATACCTCATTTATGATCGTTTGCATCCAATCGCCATCTAGATTACTCATGATGCAAGACCAAAAATCATTGACGCGCCATTGACTATCATGTTCAGGATGGGGCAAGGAGCGTGTCTCTCTTGTTTTTAGTTAGAAAGGCGGCCGATTCATCCGAAACGGTCAATGATGTGCAAAAGTTGATATTTTGAGATTATCAGTAGGGTATCTAAATGCGACCATGAATAGAAAAACCCGAAACACAGAACCGGAGATTGGAACCGACGGGTCTAGCCAAACCCGGCAAATCCCGTGGGTTGACAGGTACGGGTCCGGGTTTGGCCCACCAAGATGCTGCTGGTCGGGTTTTTGGACAGTTCTGGAACCGAACCGAACCATTTTTCCGGTCGGAACCCGGACCGCTCCCGGGTTACCCAGACCCGTTGCGAACACTACTCCCAGGTCACAAATTCACAATTGCAATTTCTCAACCACAGATTACTTGTATATGAGTTCTCATTAAACTAATATCCATCTCTGACACTAAATTCTAGGGTCCCACACAAATACCTACTAGGCTGGGATCTAAGGGGGCAGCACTGGGGGGCAATGCGGTGAAATAGTGGAGCTAGAAGGCAGAAAGCCCATCATCAACACTCTGCCACACCTCTGGCAGCATTGAAATGGAATTCGTGAGAAAGAGCATAAGTGGGTGAGATGGTGTGATACTACCTGGCCATGAGGATCCACACAATTGTGTGGATCTACAAAATCTCGGAAAGAGCAAGTGAGAGCAAAAGCAAGAAAAGATAGAGCATGTAATTTGTTTTAAGATGATAGGATGAGATACCTCTGTATCTCCGTACGCCCCCATTGCCAGGTCACTAATGCATATACCTCTGCGTGGTTACACCATCTGAATGTACTCGATGGGCCGAAGCGATGGCGCCTACCGGTGAGTCAATCTGAGTTGATCTGCAAATGATCGAAGGTGGTCAGCCCGGCAGGAGGAGCAAGAGGAGATGGAGCAGTAGAGCGGCGAATTGTGAGTCAATGATGGACGTACCCCAGCGTCCTTTCAAGGTCTCAATGTACTCGACGAGACGAATCGATTGAGCATACCAGCAAGTCAATCAGAGCTGATCTGCAAAAGTTCGAAACGGGTCAGACCTGGAGGAGCAGGAAGAGCAGCACCAGGAAGAACAGTGAAATGAAAGTCAATGATGGACGTACCCCAGCATCTATGCACCGGCTCAATGTACTTGACGAGTCGAGTCAACTGAGCCTACCAGGGAGTCAATCGGAGTTGATCTGCAAAAGATCGAAGGGGGTCAGCCCTGCAGGAGGAGGAGGAGGAGGAGGAGGAGGAGTAGAGCAGCGAATTGAGAGTCAATAATGGACGTACCCCAGCGTCCGTGCAAGGTCTTGATGTACATGACGAGAGGAATCGAATCGACTGAGCCTACCGGCGAGTCGATCGGAGTTGATCTGGAAAAGTTCGAACGGGGTCTGCCCTGGAGACTGCAGATGAAGTAGAGCGGCAAATCAAGAGCTAATAATGAATGTATCCCACCATCATTACCCCATCTTGCTGTAATCGACTAGCCGAATCGACTTAGCCTACCAGTGAGTCAATCGGAGTTGATCTGCAAAAGATCAAAGGGGGTCTGCCCTGCAGGTGGGGGTGGAGGAGGAGGAGGAGGAGAAGGAGTAGAGCAGCGAATTGAGAGTCAATAATGGATGTACCACAGCGTCCTTGCAAGATCTTAATGTACTTGAGGAGCCGAATCGACTGAGCCTACTAGCGAGTCAATTGGAGTTGATCTGGAAAAGTGTGAAAGGGGTCAGCACTGGAGGTGGAGTAGAACATCGAATTGAGTGCCAATAATGCACATACTCCAGTACCCTTGTACAGTCTTGATGGACCCGACTAGGCGAAGTGATTGAGCGTACATGTGAATCAATCACGGTTGCTTTGCACAATATTGAACTTGACGATGGTCAGAAGTGGAGAAGAAGGTTGCGATAAGGCTTCGTGTAGCGAATTAGTATATTGTGATGTCCTGGGTGATGGCGATGATGCAAATGAAGGAACAAGCAAGGAAATTAAAGCTTCAGGGGTCGAAATGGTTGTGAGGGTGACGGGGATGATGATGGTGATGGTGATGGTGATGGTGATCACGCTGCAAATACAGTTCAAACAAATGAAATAAGATTGGAGGGGTTCAAGGTTAGTAAGACTAATCTCCAAGTGCAAAATCAGCAACATTCAATCGGCAGTGGGATTTCACATATCCAGCATTGCGATTGGTCATCGCAACGATGAAATAAAGCTTCCAGAAACTTGATTGAAGATAATGCAGTTGCGGCCTATTTCATGATTTTGGGAAACCCAGCTGATGTCAGTAGTGATAGCAACGGGTCCGGGTAACCAACGAGCAGCCCGGGTTTGGACCACAAAAACGGGTCGGTTCGGTTCCTGACCCGGCCAAAAACCCGACCTGCCGACTTTTGGCGGGCCAAACCCAGACCCGTACCCGTCAACCCGCGGGTTTCGCCGGGTTTGGTCAGACATGTCGGTTCCAATCTCCGGTTCTGTGTTTCAGGTTTCACATTTATGGTCGCATTCAGATATGCTACTGTGAATCGTAAAATATTGGCATTGGTACTGCAGGCTTCATTTTAGACGTATTAGCCGCCTTGATGTGCAAAACAAGCATACTCACGCGCCCAACCACATCCTGAAAATGATCGTCAACAGAGCGTCAACGATACTTGGTCTTGCATCTTCGGTAATATGAGTCGTGCTTGATCACAAGCATCCATAAAGAAGGATATGGCAGCCTTTATAGGCAGATATGTACAGTATATTCTAGCCACATCCTCCAGGACAGTAACAACTTATTTCATTTACAGAGCTACCACTAAGTATTCTTGAGCCGTTGAGTGTAAAATAACAGTCAAAACGATGTATATAGACCATAACTGCAACATCGCGCTGTGATTAACCATGATGGAAGGCCAACAATTGTTGACACTCTGTTGATGCGCATTTTGAAGATGGGGCAGGAAGCGTTTCACTTTCATTTTTGCCTATAATGGCAGCCAATGATCAGTTTATGACAATGTGCAACCTGTCGCCCCACAGATTACCCATGATACCTGACCAACAATCATTGACACTCCATTGACGCTCATTTTCATGATGGGGCAGGGAGGGATTGCACTCTGTTTTGCCTAGAAAGGAAGCCAAAAATTCCTTTATGACTGGCTACAACCTATGGGAGGTGTGATTTCCCAGGACGCATGACCAAAAATCGTTGACTCTCCGTTGACGCTCATTTTCATGATGGGGCAGGGAGGGTATTGCACTCTGTTTTGTCTATAAAGGCAGGCAAAAATCACTTTATGACTTACTACAACCTATCGAAGGTGTGATTTCCCAAGATGCATGACCACGAATCGTTGACGCTCCGTTGACGCTCAATTTCATGATGGGGCAGGGAAGGTATTGCTATCTGTTTTGCCTATAAAGGCCGGCAAAAATACCTTGATGACTGAGTACAACATATCGGAGGTGTGATTTCCCAGGACGCATGATCAAAAATCGTTGACTCTCCCTTGACGCGCATTTTCATGATGGGGCAGGGAGGGTATTGCAATCTGTTTTGCTTATAAAGGCAGGCAAAAATTACTTTATGACTTACTACAACCTATTGGAGGTGTGAGTTCCCAAGATGCATGACCAAAAATCGTTGACACTCCGTTGACGCTCATTTTCAGGATGGGGCAGGGAGGGTATTGCAATCAGTTTTGCCTATAAAGGCCGGCAAAAATACCTTTATGACTAAGTACAACCTATCGGAGGTGTGATTTCCCATGACGCATGACCAAAAATCGTTGACGCTCCGTTGCCGCTCATTTTGCCATGGCTGTATCCACAATATGCAATCAATTAATTTGGCACAGTCCATCATTCACATTGTTTTGGCTGCCTTTCTGGCATTTTCATTTACTTTCTTCTTGATCACTACGTTGTGCTTTAATAATAGATAGATATATATAATAATAATCTCCAAAATCCCGTGTCTTTCGGTCACTGCTCGTCATCAGTTGTTGTATCGCTCAATCCGCTGCTTTTGTCTTCAAAATGAATGTTAGCCACATTACCACGCAACAGATAGTGTACTAACCTTCATCAGTCAGCATATCTGGATCAAAATCGGTATCGTGCTGGGTATCCTCATCGTCATCAGTAAATTCCGCACAGGGAAGACCTGTATGCGAATACGTATATCCGGCTGGCAAATTGACGATTTCAGAAGGTTGAACTTCAGACGTATTACCGTTTGGGGCGGGTGGGGCGGGTGGCGTGCCGGGCGGATGTGGAGTTGTCTCTGGAGTCCGCACTGTTCATCGGGCGGGTGGAGGTGCACCTGTTCCTTTGCGTCTCCAGCGTCTCTGCAGATTCTTTGCGGTGCCATTTTGGCAAGGAAGGCAGCCGGACGTTTGGTTTTGACAAAGCATTGCCGGGTGTCTTTGTATCGCAGCCTTCACCTTGTTATGCCCAGGAAACACAACACCCCGCGTCTTCTCTTCTCGGACCTCGGCGTGTGGTTTCTTAACAAGATATTTCGTTTCCTCTATCGCGGCGCGCGAAAAGCTTTCTTTGGCCATTTTGGCCATATTCAACGCCAGGCGCATGTCGGACGGTTCCAGCTGTACCCGACCTCCTTGCCTTGCCATAGTTGCAGACATGCTGAAAACCTACAAGCCATTAGTTGCTGCTTCTAACAATGAAATTCGGCTGTTACCTCTACCATATACACTTCTGTAGCCTCCTCTAAGGTGATGAACGCCTGTTTCGTCCACTCTCGGGGATGCTTATCAGGAAATTCATCTGCGAAACTCGCAGAGCTGACTACATCATGATGTTCGATTTCGCGGACTGTGCGGACAAATGCCTTTGTTGACCATGGAGGTTTCCCGTTACGGGCAGTGATATATTCGTTACTTAGCTCTCTACGGACACCCACTGTACGTTATACAGTTAATTGACCGCCGATTGCCTCGATCTGGATACACTCACATCCCACCACATGCTGCTTCTTATGTTCCCTGCTTCCAGTCTCGTGGACAATTTTCAAATGTGCATCCTGGGTCATATGTTTGGTGGCTGCATCGGCAGCGTTACGGTGAACTAACTTGTGTCTGCACTCTTGTTGTGTGCCAACAATTTCCGTATTGGATGTAGCGCCCCCCAATCTGCTGGTATTCGATCCGCTCTCACCTGGCGGAGGTGGTAGTGTATCCATGATGTGCTGGTGTGGAATAGGAGAGGAAGATCATAACGAGAGGAAGTGGGAATCCCTGAGGACTATATAGTCCGCTTCATGTCAGAATGGAATAAGTAGCAGCCAAGATGATCGTTATGCTCAAGATGAATCCTACTGAGTATGGCTGCAAGTGGCAGGGGTTTCCCACCGCCACGCAATTTGCAAAGAGTCGGTCTGATGATGTTTGTTTGGTAACAGGGATAAATTACGGTGTAAGACCCCCGGAATTGCTCAATTGCTGGATATTAATAGGATGCAGGTCGATGGAAAGGACGTCTGCTGATGTTTGTCTCAAACAATCCCCGGGATATTACATGAAAATGACGCTAACAATCATGACATATTGTACGGTTAGCGTCTCTATTCCTGATTTCTTGACAGTCAAGAGGGAGATTTTGCTTTGTTCAAGATGAGTAAACATACCAACCTTGACATAAAAGATGCAGCTTGCCTCCATATTGTCCATAACTTGCAACATCCAACATTTCGCCGATCAACAAAGTCCACACAAAGTACAAAGGTCAATGCTCCGAAAAAGAACTTTTCGCCACTCCTGGCCGGCAGTTACGGTAAATTGACAAAGCGCTCAACCCAACGACGTCATCAAGCGAATGAAGGCAAGAGCGGGTTGGAGGCAGAGAGAGTCCGAGCCCTTGGGGCAATGCGCAGCTTGAGATCCAAAAAGAAGCTTGCGGCGGAAAAGCGACGAGAAACGCACTTCTTATCCAATGAAGAGCAAGAGAAATGGATTGAGGATTATGTTGAGGGAGAAACTGCTGGTGCAAGAAAGCGAGTTGAAGACGCAGAGGCAGCGGTTCAACAAGAGCAGGACGATATGACGCATGCTGAAATCGTGGGATTGACGTCCAGAGAGCCCGAAAAGACGTTTGAGGAGATGCTTGTTGCAATCGGAGACAGTCTAAGCGATCTTGCAAGTTCCGACGATGGGGAGGATTGGGAAGACGAGGATGATGAAGAGACTGAGCAGGGCAAGCTGAGCGATGATGACGAACCCGGCTGGGTGATGGGCACAATCACCACAACGGTACAGCAGCGCATGGAGAGCTTTCGGCAGAAGCAGATGAAGCTCGACGAACTGACTCAACCCAGATGGGAGGATGCAGCTGACTACTTCCGTGAACGAGATAAGAAGTGCGGCACATCCGAATTGAGGGTTCCGGCAGTCGTTCAGCCGCAAACGAATGATGACGCTCAGGCACCCCCGCTGACAACAATTGGAGAGCGTGTGGAGAGTCTTGACATTGTCCCCGGAATATCGCAAAGGCCGCAAAGGACTTCTCGACCAGGAGGTAGTCATATCACGCTAGGTTGGGTGAAGCCGCAGTCAGGATCGAGCTTACCGAGTGGTGAGCCAACCGCGGAGCCCGATTCGTCCACGTTACTGAAAGCAAAACCAGTTGAACTAGTAAGCTTTTACCCCTGCATATAGCCTCCCGCTAATTACCACATAGGTATCGGATCCCGACGAAGAGATGGTGACGGCTCCTGTATCTGCGGAAGAATAGATATGCAAAGTGTAATTTATGACGTCTGATCGCGGTGAAACGCAAGGTGTTTACCAATTTTGCTACGTGTCAGCTATTTCTTGATTTCAGTGACCAAATTGTGAGACATGATAATTCGTCTGTGCATGTGCAAGGGTTGAACGCACCGTGTGAATGTTCTAAAATCCAAATCGCACTGTAAGATGGCCCAAAAGTTCAGTTTCCTTTTGCATGTGACTGTTAAGCGACAAAGCAAAAGCAAAATTAGTGACAAAATATGCTAACAAAACGTAAGTGAGTGATGTCATACGTGTCATAGAAAGAGCGGTCAGTGCGTACGACGAATTGATCTGAATGACAACCGTCATGCTGAATCCATCCATGTATCCAACTGCATAACTCACCGCACAGACCTGGTGCACATTGTTGAGATATTTGAAATTGTATGTGGTATGTCATGGAAATTGAGGAGAAGGAGCTGGATAAGGAATGGTGAGCAAGTCGAGCTATATTTACTAAAAACTAGTGAAATTATCTACATGCCGTCAATTGTTGGGCGAACGCGCGAGAATGTCATTGGCCACGTCATTTCTCACTCAGATAGCGTAGATAGCAGTCGATCAGAAATTGAGAGGTAACAAAACTCCTCGATGCAAACGATGATACATACAAACGTAATACTGGATGTCAAAAATGCTTATATGATTGGTTGCATACACTTAATGAGTGTACAAAGGCTGTTTCGATGTGATTAATGTGAGCGTCAACAGAGTGTCAACAATTTTAAGTCATACAGATTGGGCAATCAATGGGCTGCATTGTCATATCGGTCCAAAGTGAATGTATAAGTCGGCGGGATTGCGAAAAGACCAAATGACTCGCTCGTTGCCACATCCTACAAATGATCGTCAACGGAGCGTCAACCGTATTTGGCATTGCGTCATGAAACATCCTGTAGGCTGGGTGGGTACAGTAAGTCATAATCGAACTATCGGCCGCCTTTCAATACAATAATGGTGGTAGCAACATTTCTACTATGTCCTAACAATCAGCGTCAACAGAGCGTCAACGACTTTTGGCCTTGCATCATGGAATATGCATGGGCTGTGCGGCGACGTCACTCCATAATCGTGCTATCGGCCGCCTTTCTAGGCAAAATCTCTTGCAACAACATCGCTACTATGTCCTAAAAATGAGCGTCAACAGAGCGTCAACAACTTGTAGCCTTGTATCATGGAGAATCCTAGGGCTTTCCGGCGACATTGTGCCATAATCAGATTATCGGCTGCCTTTCTAGGCGAAAACGGTTGAGACGACACCGCTACTATGTCCTAATAATCAGCGTCAACGGAGTATCAACGACTTTTAGCCTTGTATCAAGGAGAATCCTAGGGCTTTCCGGCGACATTGTGCCATGATCAGATTATCGGCTGCCTTTCCAGGCGACAACCGTTGTGACGACACCGCTACTATGTCCTCAAAATGAGCGTTAACGCAGCATCAACGACTTTTGGCCATGCATCTTGGACAATCCGAGGGCAGTGCGGTGACATTAACACATAATCGGACTGTCGGCCATCTTTCTACGCAAAAATGCTTTTGACGACATCGTGACTGTGCCCTAAAAATGAGTATCAACAGAGTGTCAACGATTTGAGGCCTTCTATCTTGCAAAATCAAGGGGCTGTGCGACTACAATGATCCATATTCGCACTATCGGCCGCCTTTCGAGGCAAATATGCTTAGGACAAGATCGTAACCATGTCCCAAAATGAGCGTCAACGGAGCATCAACGATTTTTGCGCTGGCATCTTGGATAATCCTACTGGAATGGAACGCAGATAAACCACAATGAACCTATCAGCAGCCTCTATTGGCAAAAATGCAAGTGACGATATCACGTCCGGCTCCTACAATTGAGCGCCCACAGTGTGTCAAGGCTCCGAACGCTACACAGCAATACACTGCATTATGCTGTTCCTAAATGGAGTTTTGCGCGGTCAGTCATTGCAATCCGTTCTTGTATTCCACTTCACAAATATGCATGCAATGTCTTACTGATCTGATAATTTTCCTTGTAGCTGTAGAGTCAATATTTAAGAACCAGCAGTCTGCTGCACTGTATCGTTATTTTCGGCAATCTTTCGAGTCATATTACCCAGCTTGCTACTTTCTACCGCCATGTCGGATACGAAACCTTTGAACACCTCATTGCTCGAGGTTATGATCTCTTCCAAAAATGCACATGTCTTTATTCGCGATTTGAGTGACCTTACTTTGCAAATCATCTGTGATGGATGGTGGGCTTCAATGAATGTAGACTCGAAGCGGCCTATTGCTTGCAATGCTTCTAGACATGCGCCTTCGGGGCGATTCTATTTACACTGCGGAATTGACGAGTCCGGCAGCCCTGGCATCATATGTATCGTTTGCCATCAAGTTCTTTGCCATCCATCAGATCATGGGACAAGCTCAATGGGGAAACACTTGCTGGCAAAAGCTCACATCGCAAAGTTAAACGAATTAACAGAGTCAGAGGTCACTGAATTGACTAGTTCGACGGTCGATGAAACAGCTTTGGCCATTGTGAAGAGGCAAGGAAGTCGAGGAATTACAATAGTAAGTTTGCAGAGGAAAATCATCTTTGATATCCAGTTTAATCCATATTGACCGAAATGACAGACAAAACGTTCCAAACTGGCAGCTAAGGACTTTCGAACTTCCGAATTTCACCAAGACACGTGAAATCGCTACCTCATGCTAGGATTTGTTTTGGCACATATTCCATGGAACGTTATATCAAATCTTGAGCTACGGCGGTCATATGAGGCATTACACGATGACCTAGTGCTGCCGTCTGCTACGACTCTCAGTAACATTTGCCGGAGGGAATATGCACTTACAGTGGATGCAATGAAGAAGCAATTGCCGGTACGAAATAAAGTGAGTTTAGCTTTGGACGAATGGACATCAACAAACAAATTGGCCATAACATCGGTCATTGCTTACTATATGGATCGAAATGGGGCATTGTGTGAAGTTCAACTCGCTTTCGATGAGGTTAATCGCCTGTTCTATTCCTGTTTCGAAAGCGAATTGAGGATGATAGGTCAAGGGCCAACATACTGGAGCAAGGCTAGCCGTACATTTGAAGGACGTGCTTGATCGTTTTGAGCTGACCGACGGCTGTTTGCTTGGTATTACGACTGATAATGCTTCCTCGAATTCCTCTATAACACCCGAGCTGCAATCAACACTTGAGGCCTCAGGAATCGAGTGGCCGGCATTGAGGAACCACATACCATGCATGGCATACGCCATACAGCTCGCTTGAGATGCATTCATGAGCAGTCTCGAGGTGAAAGGCCGCACCAAGTGTTGGGAAGCCCATGAGCGCGATCAGCACTTTGGAGAGAATGAAAGAATAGACGTTGGGAAGAGTCAAAGACTTCGAAAAGAGGGCTATGCTAGAATCAATAAGGTGTCGGCCATGGGACCAGGTTTAGCAAAGATAATTGAGAAAGTACGTATTTCATGATATTTTGAAAGTCCTGAAGCTGACCTTCATATAGCAGAGAATGCTTGCTGGATGATTTACGCTAACACCTGGTCGCCGAAACGAGTTTATTGACTGTTAAAAAGCCAAAGTCCGCATTGCAGTACTTCCGATTATGGATGTGAAGACATGTTGGAACTCTACACTGGAGTTGCACAAGTGTGCCTACCGTTTACGGGAATCCACACGCGAGTGGCTTTAAAACCCATAATACAGTGAATACTGGCCGCTATTCACAACTCAGGATGAATGGACGATTGTCAAGTACGTCATGGAAGTATTGAGGCCATTTCGATATTGGACCCTTTGGATGTCGAACAGGCATACAGTCATATTGCATCACATTATTACAGTATACAATGACATGTTCAATCATATGGATGGCGTGATGCGAGCTTTGGCCAAGAATCAGACTCAATGTGCGGAAGACTTGTTCTTCGCGGTGAAGTTAGCTCGACAGAAGCTTTCCAAATACTACGCCGAAGTGACTCCAACGACGGGCATAGTTTTTATTTCATCACATATCCTCGATTCTTTCAGAATGTTGCGATCATTTAGAAAGTGGGACAACGGAATGGATATTTATCCTGAGGACAAGACATCCTACACAACACAATACCAGGAGGCCTTTCTGAAGTATGTGGAGAATGAATACTGCGCTAAGCCTTGACGTGTGCCGGTCTATATACTCAAAACCATACCGAGCAGCAATCTCGTCCCCTCCGCAACGGCTGCAGGGTCCTATCAATCATCCTTTGATCCATATGATTCGTCCAGCGATGATGAGGAATACTTAACGCCTAACAATGTGGCTGAGAGGACCCCCAGATGAAGCAATCGCGCAGCCCGCTTATTGACCGCCACCAGGCTCTATTTGAATTCGCCCCCTGAAGCACCGAAGAACTGGGGACAAATTAATCCAAATCGCAATGATTACCACTCCGACCCAATGGGGTTTAGCAGTACATTTTGGATACTGGACATAACCGATTGGTGGCGCCAACAGGAGGAAACACACTCAAAGTACGCCGATCTCTCCAATGTGGCACGCGACATGTTGTCTATGATACCACATGGTGTCGGAGTGGAGGCCAGTTTTTCCCTTGGCCGAGACGTCATTGGCTGGAGGCAGTCAAAAACCACAGGCGAGACCCTTCGCGAAAAAGTCGTAGTAAGGCAGTTTGCTCGAGCCAATAACGGGATTCTGGCAGGCACTGACCCGGAATTGGATACCACAAACACAGAAAACGACTCGGAAATGAAGAAAGAGCCGGAGGAAAGGAAATTGCACAGAACGGCCATGGTTCAAGACTTTTTGGAGATGTGGCAGGGCAGCCAAAACCTACATGCTACCCAGGAGGAATCTCGGGCTCAAAACATGCGGATGATCACTGTAGGATACATTTCGGACACAGAAGAGATCATCAAAGCATCCTGGTCACTCTTTCAACATGATGGTGCCGCTGCATTTTCATTGTCAGAAAGATCACCTTTGCCTCCAGCTGTGTCTGCACAGGACCTCCCTGGAGGAAGAACTCAAATCTTAAATGGTCGCCGAATCTGGAGAATCAACATTCATCCAGTAGAAAGCGACGAGGATAGCACACCGGAAAGCATTTCGGACACCGATGATTGGCTCAACTGGAAAGGCGACTTCGATATTCCAAATGACAGCGAAGATGATTGCGCAGCGGACGATGAATCCGATATAGAGCAAAACAATGGCATCGAGGATTCGGAATGCCCAGAGCAGCCGGATGTGAGCGCAGCGCCAGATGTGCCTGGGTTGGTTCAGCCGACACGGAAGTCAAAGAGACAGGCTGAAAAGGTGTAAGTGACGGTCAATGCAGTTGAAACGCGGAGATGTGAAGGAGGGAAGAAAAAGTAGGACCGAATGTGTCAATGGTTCACCAGCTTTATGTACCTTGACCGAGGGTTTCAGTTAGAGATATATCATGGGCGAATGGTAAGAAGTAGCTTGTGAATATCGGTTCATAAATAGATGTATAGCAGGCGCAATGAATCTTTTGGCACAATGCATCATTTTTAGTCATGTGAGAGTGAACAGTGGAACATAGTTACGCCGCTCAGCTTTGCCACAGGGCCGAGTCTCAATCAGGCAGAAACACAACCTATACAGTCAAATCAGGATGAGAACAATTATCGACGGCAGCAGATGTTGAATGGACAATACATTAAAATGAACGTCAACGGAGCGTCAACCATTTGTGGTCTTGTAAGTACGGTAATTCAGCAGTGACTTGGTTGTTGTTATGCATACCGGACGTACTGGCAGCTTTTAATGGCAAAAGAGATAGCAACACGGTCACTGCCCCATTCTTAGCATGAGCGTGAAAGGAGCGTCAACAATTTGTGGTCTTGTAAGTACGGTAATTCACAAGTGACTTGGTCACTGTTATGCATAACGGACGTATTGGCCGCTTTTATTGGCAAAAGAGATAGCAACACGGTCACCCCCCCATTCATAGCATGAGCGTCAACGGAGCGTCAACAATTTGCGGTCTTGTAAGTACGGAAATTCACAAGTGACTTGGTCATTGTTATGCATAACGTACGTATTGGCCGCTTGTATTGGCAAAAAAGATAGCAACACGGTCATCGCCCCATTCTTAGCATGAGCGTCAACGGAGCATCAATGATTTTTGGTCTTGTAAGTACGGTAAGTAACCAGTGACTTGGTCATTGTTATGCATAACGGACGTACTGGCCACTTTTATTGGCAAAAAAGATAGCAACACGGACATCGCCCCATTCCTAGCATGAGCGTCAATGGAGAATCAACGATTTTTAGCTTTGCATATGGAGTAAGTTATGTTCCGATTGGTTGTGGATATCCATTTATGAGATATTGGCAGCCTTTACTGGCAAAAACATCAGCAACATGCTCCCTGCGGCATCCTGAAAATGAGCGTCAACAGAGCGTCAACAGTTTTAGGACTTGCATATTTCGTAATGAAGGCATCGCGCGGATCTTCGCGTGTATAACTGTATTATTGACCATCTTGCTTGGCAAAAATACCTTATATCGAAGGTGAAATACAGATACCAAATTACTCGATATTGCAAACTGCTCCACAAGCAAAAGCACATTGTTGGTTGCTGAAAACATGATTTTGATAAGATACTATTAACACACTGCAAATTCTAGAGCCTTATATGAATCTATAGATGGACCTGCTGGGCGACCCGCTGACAACCCGCCCAATTCAGACAGGCTGGGAGTTTTCCATGGAACCGTACCCGAGTGGGCGGTTCAGGTGTGTTGATGATCCGGACCCCCAATTTGGCAACGGTTCGGTTTGGACCCGGACCCAGACCCGAAGTGATGGTCCCGAACCGTTGCTAACACTAGATCTCAGTTTGTGGGGTCTGGTTTCGGAAAGTAATTTCGCTTTTTGCTGATATGGGGTAGATAGACTCGGTTCTCATCTTGTATCATCATATCATACAGCAAATTACACGCTTTATTCTTTCTGACATTTGATCTCACTGGCTCTTGCCGAGATGTTGTATACCCACACAATTGGGTGGATCCTCATGGCCAGGTCGTATCATAGCTTCTCACTTTCTTCCTACGCTCCTCAAACCAAAACTGCTCTTTCTCACAGATTCCTTTTGTAATGCTGCTGTGAGAGGTGCCCTGGAGTGTTGATGATGGGCTCTCTGCCTTCTAGCTCCACCATATCACCACAGCACCAACAAAAAGGCCTTTCACGTCGTCAACCGAGGGCTCATCTCCCCCAGATACCTAGCTTTCCATGCAGCCAATTGCTCACCAGCTTCATTTGAATCCTTCCTCCAGTAAATATATACATTAGCATGCGAATTCTATCTTTCACATGCTTACTTAAATACCTTCTGGGATACCAGTAATGCAAGCTCGCATTCATCCTCCTCATCTGTGGCAATATAGACCTCTGGATGCTCAAGATGTAGGGTTTAGCAAATGTAGTGGTTGATTGAGTTGCTGCGACTCGTTTTTCATGTGTTGATGTGAAGAAATATTTTTATGGCCACTTGCCCATTGCATTGCAGGATGGTTGCCAAAAAGGATCGTCATTGGATTCTCAATTGTCATGTTGACGATGATTGTAATTTTCAGGTATCATGCGGAGATCATCATCAAGATCCTCGTAGTTGATCAATCATCTACTTCTCCTACTGCCGGAAGGAAGTGCAGGATGAGAAAAAGTGCAGCGCCCTTGTGTCATGATGTGAAAGGGTGGCAAGTGCCACATAAGTACGACAAAATTAAACGAGTGACTAATAGAAATGTGAATGAATGTATAGTAAATGAATTACAGCATTGTGTAAAGGAAAGAAAGCGTTGGTATGATTAAAAGAATCATTGTGATACATCATTTTATCCTGTCAATGACTCTAGGATCTTATGCTTGACCCGTCACCAATGCTTCGAACTCCTTGGATGGACGGAAACTTAAATCTAAGTATGGCAGGTGACAAGCATGCCAGGGGTTGTTGATTGGCTTCCTTTGACGAAAATCATGATTGCAATGAGCAAAAACGCTCTCACATTTCCCTAATCATTCAGGGTAACTTCTGCTGGGCAAAGATACTGAACTACTGATTACATGATAGCCATTCATGGAGTCCTATTGCTGCCACTAAGCCTTTCCCAAATACAAGCGTCCCTACTATTGATCCCAACATCGTGAACTCTCAATGCAGCCCTTCATGCATGAATACAACTGATGTAATAAAAAAATAAACAAAACACCAAAAAGAGACCCAAAACCTCTCCAAAAAACTCCAAATTATAACCCATCTGTCCACCCTCCAAAGGTCCAGAAAAATACCCACCCACACTGCGAATCCTTGAACAACCATCCAGCCAGTGCACTCCATCCTAACATTGAGTCATTCGCAGCTGAGTGGCTGCTTGTACACTTCCTATTGGCCGAAGAGCCTGCAGTGGGAGGATTCACAATGTAAACAGGCTCGTATAGCCAAGCCATATCCTCATCAGCAACAATGCTTTGCTAGTAATTGGCAAACAGACCAAAAGCACAGTTTTGGATGACTTGAAGGTATTGCTGTTGTCTGATAATCCATTGTTGGAGCTTACTTATGAACTTTTGGAAGCCTGATTTTGTTGTACGAAGGTTTCTTTGATTCAGGTGACGCATCTCAGCATCATCATCCAAATCCTCCCCAATATCGTCGATTATATCTTCAGCTGGAGGTGGGAGGATGTCATTCGGATGAAGGTTGCTGTGGCCACCACCCATAGCGGTCTGGGCACCAGATGTGCCATCGGCTTGTTGCCCACCAAAAACAATGCAAAAAAGCGTTGGGTTGCTTAATCTCATTACCGACTTTACCAATCTGGCAGCAGGATTCTTATTGAGGATTTGGGTAACATCACGAGCATGCAGACCACCATCTCCATTAGGCTCCTCCTGGCAGCCCCAAAGCACTTGGATTTCCCAGCTGTGGTCTGGCAGACTCGCAATTGCGGCATTCACAATTGACAAAATGGTCATATCGACAATTGATGTAACTAGAGGAACTATTGATCCATTCTCCCCAGGCCAGTGCCATGAGAATAGCTGGGTATTGTTTTCACCGACCCTCTTTCCGGCAATGTCAGGATGCACATACGGGTTGGTAAAGCTAAATGGCTCGATGAGGAAATCAGTTGCAGCATCACAACACACCTTTATCCGGGAGGACCTGTATGCCAAGGTTTGTTCCTTGTTGTCTTCTGTATCTACACATCATCAGGAACAGCAAATGAAGCATTGGGGCGATGAAATACATACAGACATGAACAGATTTCCTTTTCTTAGTGCAGGTTTGGTGGATGCTATTCTTCCTTTGGAAATGGCCAACCTCCGTGAACTCATCCAGTGCTGCATTGAGTTTCTGACGATCGAGATTAGTCTTGTCTGCCATGTACCATTTCCAGAGTGGCATTGAGGACACCAGATCACTGGTTCTAGTACCGCAACAATTGATTAGGAGATCCCATTGCTCTGTGCCAGCACCTTGCTTGTTGCTGATGCTCATGGACTGGGCAATCTCCCAGATGTGCTCCCTCACTTTATTACCTTTCCATTGTGTTGTCAAGCCACCCTTCTCCTGCCAAATCCCCATGGTTTCTGCTACCCATTGGCTGACTCCAACAACGGTGTTCTTGGCCCTGGAGAGATCTTCGAGAGTTGGCGTCTGGATTGTATAAGCATCTGCGACAACTGACTTCGGCAACCAGAAGGCATCACATTACATTTCAGGTTCTCAATGGTGGTCCATGATTGAGTGGTGGTTATCCAATGCTGGTTACTCTAAGTAAGCTTCAGGAGTGTTGAATATATGGTCAAGGGTGATGCAATGTGGTAACAGAGGTGAGGAGAGTGTGTCGAAGGTTCTGGAGATTGTAAGTAAAGTGGGCAGGCAAGGCAAATATATATATGGGCTTGAAGGGGTTATCTTGATCCAGCGACATTATCTTGGCTGCGATTCAGCTGGGAAACAATTTTCTTCGCATCATCTAAATGCCCTGATTTGTCGACTGAACGCTTAAATTCATCACAAAGACAACTAAAAGCAAGCTCTGCAGTCATATCTCACTCCTTTATCCTTGCACTAGTTCTTGTACCCTGCAATGACCTCGCTGGGTCAGTATCTAAGGAGGATGCACAATTCAGTTACAGTATGAAATTCACAAAAAGCGACATCTATACATCAGGGAATGGGCGTAGGAGGGTGTTGTGAGGGAGCAAAACAATTGCTGCAACAAGCTGAATGCAGATGCGCTATGCTTTTCGAGCTCCAAGAGATGATGAGAATGAGAGAGCAATTAAACACTTTGCATACTTGTGAAGGAGAATGAGAGAAAACCTACAGGAGTGGTAGAATCCCATTTTGAAAAAAGTAAATTGAGGTGCGGCTTTTTCCAAGTACCAGCCGGCTTGTAATCGTATGAGTAACTGAAAAACTGTCAAGACTCTTCTTAATGTTGGTGCAACATTTCATTTTGATAACAAAACTTGGATATTTGTCAACTGTGTCTTTACTGCTCGAAAATGTACTCCTACATTGGCCAATACATCACTCATCTCTATTGCAATCACAAAGAAACGATAGTATACAAATCAGCCAAACAGAAGCCAGATGGTCGTTTTGCAATCGAGCACCATAGTATGCTATTTCCATTCATTAATGAACTGCACCTCAACACTTTCTACAACCTTCCAATGATGATTCCAGTGATAAAGAAGCCGCCAGCAAGAATGCATGTGTCGATCCAGAGCAACCTCCAGTTCGGACAAGTATCTATGATACTCCACACTTCGACAACCTTCTGGCTTACTAGCCGATTAGTACCAAATAATTCAATATCTCAGACGATGAAATCGATCTATGGTCACCATTTTCTTGTGTGGGAGAGGATTGATTAGCACATTGGTGCGTCAAGCACAACTGGAGCAGAGCCGCGATCAATGTGCGTTTGGGGAACCCTACAATGGCAACTGTCAGGAACTTGACTTCATCCCACACTTTAGTGAAAAGTTTGAACGAAATGTCCCATGCGATGGGTATTGGCTCTTGGAAATTGAGCACAGTGCATTACATTTGTTTGGCAGATGCAAACAACCTTCGTGATGATGATTACACACGTCCTATTCACTGCAATCCAGTTGAATGAATCAAGTTCATCATGGAACGGCGTGCTCTCAGGGAACATATGTCGTATGCTCCAGCAAAGGAATTCAATCCTGCTGAGGACCGTATGCACTCAGAGGTGAAATCGAGGGACTGGAGGTGGAATGAACATGTACAGTAGTTGAATTTCATCACAGCTACAATGATTGTGGCCGCTTCAATAGCTACAGTGACCGTTGCCAGATACAATTGTCCCTGTATTGGCCAGTTCGGACAAGACACATTCTACAAACTATTCGGGTGACAAAATGGAATGGCCAGTATATTTGAGTTCCAGTGACATGGACTCAACCATTAGATTAAAACCTTCAAATCGTTCAAGAATCCTTGTAGCCCTTTCACCCATTCCTCCGATATATCACTTTGAAGGGGTTGGAAAAACAACTTCCATGAAGGAACAACAAATCCACGATCGATAGAATGTAAGGAAGGTCTTCGAGCTTATATTTCATCTTCTCAACAGCCTTTTCGGTTATGGAAAGCTTATGTTTTGAGCGGATATTCGAATGAGGCAATGTTATCTTGTGAGATTTGCATGGATGGCTAACTACTTCGAAAACATTCACTTCGACTGAATTAAACAGCCCCATGGCCCACTTTGCGAAGCAACAAAATTGTTGTTTGGGGAAGGGAATTCGTCATCATGGCAATTGAAACACTATCAGCTATACTTCCAAAAGATGATACTCCCAACTCAGGAAGATAAGATGGAGAGAAGGGTTGCAAGTCAATATCTGGAATGTCGAGTGGTTGGAATCTCAGAAGGCGTTTTCTGGATAGTGTTAGCAATGGGTCCAAATTCCCGGGTCGGTTCCGGTTCCAGTTCCACCCAAAACCGGACTGTGGCAACAGGTCTTACCACACGAAAAACCCAGCCCATTGGAAATGGGCCGGTTTTACCACCAAAAACCCGGTTTTCAACATCACAACCTTGCCTCCAATCAAGTATTTGAGTTCTGATCGTATCATGACATAATCAGTACCTAGATTGTGCAGTGTTAGCTGCTCTTTCACCTCCCGATCTCAGATGTGTGATCGGACCGATATTTGTTGAGTCCCAATCGAAAACCCGCTAATTTCGCATGAAATTTGAGCTTTTTTCACACCCACTCAACGAATATCAGTCAGATCGCAGATCGGAAAGCGGGAGGTCAAAGAGCGGCCAGAACTGCACACTGTACACACTGATCATGTCACAATACGATGAGAACTCAAATACTTAATTGGAGGCTAACGTGTAGGAACCGTAAAGTTGTAACCACGGTCTGGTTCCAACCTGGCCAGAAACCTGGGGGTTTATGTCCGATCTGGGTATACAACCCGCCAAGACAAAGTGGTTTGGGTTTTTGGCTGGGTCTGGAACCAAACCCAACCGAACCACCCGCCAAGAACTGGACCGCTGGCAGGTTACCCGGACCTGGTGCTCACACTTCTTCTGGCATATGAAATGCCCCTCCCCAACAAGCATGATCATACCAGATATTCTTCATACCATCTATCTTGGTAGGCTCAAGCATTTCATGGACTGGGTATTGTTCTTCCTTGAGCAACATTCCAGGATTGAAAAATTCTGTTAGGGGTTCTCCATTAATAGAGGTAATGGTACTTGTATAGGGTCGGAAGACTTTATATCTACATGGTTAGATATTCATAACACCAAGTCTAGACAAATACAAGTAGCCAGTCTTATGGTCCTTAGCGGGATTTCAGAACAGCCTGCTGTCGATTTGATAGCAAGCGAGCCTCGTTGCTAGCGGATTCATTGAAAGTTCCTATTCAGAAGATCTGATTTGATGATGCAATAACCTTGGCCAGTCACAAGTAATCAAGACTTGGAGATGCCAGTTATTTCTTACCACATTCACTGAATTATACTCAGTGGGACTGGATGCGTCAACTGCACTATGTGCGATTGACGTGTCAGGCGGATGATAGCCAATAGGCGATGAAGAGGGATCTCAAGGTAATCCCTAAGTACAGCGGAACAACTTGGGCACTCCCCGGTCAGTGAGAACAGTGTCGACCTTAGCATGGCGTGTCTGATTGATTGACGTGGGCAAAGACAATCAGTCCCGCGAACCTTCGAGTGGTTAATCACGATGTGATACATCAGTTAAATGTCAACAGAGCAATGGTGTGTTGCCACATCAGCTTCTGAAGCAGATAGACCGAATAGCCTGCATTGTGAGGTTGTGTCTTAATCTAACTGAGCAATTTGTTTAAAGCTTTCCAAATAACCACGTCAGGCGAGGAGAGGTTTTGACAATCCGATCATATGAGTTGCAAGATATCTAAGTTGAAGTTACTGTTTGAGTACATCTTATTGCAGATGATGGCCCGAGAAGGGAGCATAGTGCTTGAAAACTAACCATGCAAGAACATGACAACCTTTGCGAAGCGTGGTCGTGTCAAGAGAGATTAAAGCTCATTAAGGACTACTCTAAGATATGACAGATGAGATTATAGCAAGTTCTTGATTGATGATGATGGCCCTTCGGGGAGAGTCACTCGTCAAAACCAATCATGCAATGCAAGAATGCTTGACAGAGACAGCGATGCTCCGGCATTGGAAGGGCAGCCCCAGATGCACAAACGATACCTACCTGCAAAAAAGAAGCTCAAATATTATTAAGTTTCAGTTCTTATTATTATCTTATTATTGAGTATATTATTGTTATTTATTAGGATTTAACGCAATTCCCCTGCCCCATCGTTGAGCATACGTTCGATAACGAGTACGATATTATACTGCGCGCTCTCTCCTTATCACTGGATCACTTCGAGAACGAAGACCAGTTGTTTGCAGCACAGTGTATGTGGTGGATAGCAAGTATAGTCCAGTTTACGGAGATATTGACCTATTATCGGCACTATAAAGTATTTCCGTCAGAATACATTGTGAATCTTGTGGTCACTCCATTGCCACAGAATCAGCACAAAGATCACTTAATTCTAGAGTCGGATATTCCGTTATAAGAAATTGACCATACTGATCCTGAAATATTGAGCTACAATACTTTCTTCAAGTAATGTGACATATTAGTCGCTGATGATGTTGATTCGAATGGATTCAATTATTGAATCAAGGACCATGAATACAACTCATTGGGGTCGAGTGTTCAAGAATTGACAAGTATCCATAATTCTGCAAACCAAGAATAAGAAGTTTAGAGGGAAAGGAGATTGCGACTCAAAGAATAAGTCTGATTATTCAAATGCAGGATTATACTAACGATTCGGGAAGAACAATAAACGCAACGAGCACTCATCCGTGACCTTCCTAAAATAGGGGAATTTGAATAGCAAGGGAGATTACGCTTAAGACGTAATATTGCCAATAGTATCTAAACGCTAGATTCATCAAGGAGTTAATGGAAAGGGTTTTGTGACGATTAGTGTTAGCAACAGGTCCAAATGCCCGGGTTGGTTCCGGTTCCGGTGTCACCCAAAACCCTGACCGTGGTGCTGGGTCTTACGAGACCAAAAAGCAGGCCCATTGGAAATGGGCCGGTTTTACCACCAAAAACCCGGCATTTCAACATCACAACTTTTCCTCCAATTAAGTATTTAGGTTCTGATTGTATCATGACATGATCAGTACGTAGATTGTGCAGTTCTAGCCGCTCTTTCACCTCCCGATCCCAGATATGTGATCCGACCAATATTCGTTGAGTTGCTATCGAAAACCCGCTAATTTCGCATGAAATTTGAGCTTTTTTCCCACCCACTCAACGAATATCAGTCGGATCACAGATCGGAAAGCGGCAGGTCAAAGAGCGGCCGGAAATGCACAATCTACGTACTGATCATGTCACAATACAATGAGAACTCAAATACTTAATTGGAGGCAAAGGTGTAGGAACCGTAAAGTTGGAACCACAGTGTGGTTCCAACCCAGCCGAAAAGCTGCCGGTTTATGTCTGGTCCGGGTTACCAACCCGCCAAAACAAAGTGGGTTGAGTTTTTGGCCAGGTCTGGGCTCACCAAACCAAACTGAACCGCCGGCCAAAAACCGGACCGCTGGCGGATTACCCGGACCTGTTGCTAACACTAGTGACAATACATGTCAATTTAAATTGCACTATCTATGGGCAAAATATTACAGCCATAATATTAATTAGTCACCGAGATTGATTATACTGACATACTCCACGACACTAATTAATCAATGATATTAATTATATGAATATGCTCTACGATAATAATTAATCACCAAGATTAATTACTCCTGTGGCATTAATCAACTTCCAAGATTACTATATGTATTGTCAATATTGTGTTACACCATGATACAATTTGGTTGTGATTCATTTTGGAAGCATCTGATACGACTATACATATTTGTCCTCTTTCTGTATACGATCTATACAGATTACCAGTGCACTTTGTCTGGAGATACGCATAAAAGAAATAACCATAAGGACAACGGCCGTGTTCCTAGTACTTATTCAAAGTATCAGTTTAATACTTTGGAAGAAGTATAGTTACTTAGGTCCAAGCACCCCCATAACAAATTCAACCACCTCTGGGCAATAATGCCTCCATATCCTGGCTTTGCTCAATTCCACAAGCCATATAGCCAGGTGACGGAATGGAGTTGTAAGGAGATCAAAGGACACAGGTGCATAATTGTTCCAGTTCTCATGGGTACTCTGTTAAACCCTTGGGCAAGCCGAAGGATTCTCTTCACTGAAGCCCTGTTTTGCGTCAAGAACTTAGTGTATTTTCACCTTATGGCACAGTACCGATACCATACTGAAGCCCTGTTCAAGTACATGGAGAATCATCTGGAGGAGTTTCATCGTCATGTGGATGTTTTCTGACAATTCCGTGCCAGTAAATGTACAAAGAATGTCTTAGAATCCTTCGAAAAGCAGCTTACTTTTGACAAACAGGAGAAATGGGCGACTGACCCTGCTTGGAACAATCTTTCTGCTGCTGCAAAGCATTGTTGCGTGGGTGATGATAAAATGCGGGTTGCATCAGAAATTGCACCACATCTTGTCGAGGAATCAGATTTCCACTTTCCCAAGATGCATCTCCTGAATCACTTCTCTGACCATATCCGCCAGCTTAGCAACCTCTCAAATGCAACTCTGAACTCCCAGAAAGAGCAATGATGGATCTTGAACTGGTATACCGACAATTGAAACATCATAATGCTGCCTTCCAGATGTTGCGAACGAAAGCTCAGAAGGAGGTGTTTCAGTTTCAAGAGCTGAATGCAAATGCTTCAAAACGATGTCGTGATGATGAAATTGTTCTAACCAATGCGCCTATCAAGTGAATGATGACAAACCCTCCACCAGAAATCAAGACCCTCGATTTCTAGGCCCAGTGGTGTGCAATGTCAAAAGGGGAGATACAGAATCACATTGCTTGGTGTTTCAAGAGATTTGCTGACTTCACAGACTATGTCAATCTCAGTCAGTATTTCAGTCATTTCAACAATGCACAATACATTCCGTTCAAGCCAGTAACGATTCTGGTGACATCTTTTCAATGCGATGAGGAGGCAGTTCATACGGTTCGTTGCACTGGGTCCACATGGGGGAGAAAGCATAAGCCACCAAGACATGATTCAGTGCTTCTCTGGATAGGGACAAGTCCGGATAACCACTTTAAGTTGACTGCTGGACACAGTCCTGCACATTTGAAGTGTCTTTTTGTTGTCAAGGATGTTGAATGAAGCGTTAAAGGGCTTCTGGCCTTGGTTTAGACCTTTGCAGCAAGGCCGATACGTCAGACTGCTGGTATGCTGATTGTCCAGAAGATACATCAACCTGCGATGCAACCCTTGCATGATGGAAGCTACGGTTGTGGGCTGCTTTTCTGTGTCAGAACCACTTATATCGTCCCTATAAGCACAATGCAAGGGGCTGTACACTTTCTTCCACTGATGCTGCAGCCAGATAGCACGTGGTGGTTCTTGGGCAACACGATTGACTTGAATCTTTTCAATTCATTTTACATGTAGATTGTTCAATTAGATGCTTCAAGTAATCATTGCAGCGATATATAGGAATCTGATTAGCGTTTACTCTGGGTGTCTAAATTTTTGTTACACGAGTTGGGCAAGCTTGTGATTGATCGATGACTAGAGGAATTAAGTAGGCAAGAATATTTTTGAAATCAATGGAACAGTTCAAAAAACCGTCGAAACAATTAAAATCTAGAGGACCAACTTGAAAGATACAAGTGCAGTAATTTGAATTACGTGACTAGACAAGTTTTTGAAATGTTGTGACGACGCAATCACATCATTGAACACTTCGAAGCATGGTGGAAGATTGGAAATATGTCGTTCTGATTATTTATGCAGAATGTGGAGAAGGGTTAGTGTGTGGGGTCCATTTTCGGAAACCAATTTCACATTTTGCTGATGAATAGATGCTATATTATGATGTGGCATATGGTGTGACTGCAAAAAATACAAATATGATAGATGAAATTCCATGTGTTTATGGAACCCCAAGGACCACTGCAGTGAGAATACGGCACCAAGTTTAAAGTCTCCCACAGACCTGCCCAGAGGTCCCAGCTGCTTCCAAATTTGACTATCCTATAAGTCAAATATCGTAGCATCCTGAAAGCATCTCCATAATCATTGGTGCTTTCAGGAGTACCTGAGAATACTCTTGCAGGGTCTGAGTGCACTTTGCTAGGCTCCAGGGGGACTTGGGAGCATCTCGAATTACTTTGGAGCACTGGTGTGGTCGACCACATTGTCAGGGAAGTTTGAATGAGTCTTCCAGACCAATTAACATTTGGTTGATATTGGAGCAATTGTTAGACCAGTACATTTAATTCTGGAGAAAGTTACATCTGCAAGCATTGATAGTGTATGGCTTGTAAATAATTATGCTGATTTAGGTTTCTGCAGAACTGTATATTAATCAAAATGTTTCATTCAGATGTGAAACAGTGAGATAGTTTATTGAATTGTACTATGTGATATGAATGGTTTATATTATCACTCCTGGAGAGTCTGGCTCTAGGAGCAGTGGGATTCTCTTGGAGACAAGTGTTGAAGTCCCAGCAGCCCTATGTATTTACAAGTGTTAGCAACAGTTCCAACCCGCCAGTATGGTGCCGGGTAAGGGTTGGAACTGGAACCAAACAGTTGCAACGAGTCTTACCACACGAAAACCTGGACCGTTGCAATTGGGCCGGTTTTACCACCAAAAACCAGGCATTTCAACCTCACAGCTTTGGCTCCAATTGAGTATCACAGTTCTGATCATATCATGACATGATCAATACGTAGATTGTGCAGAATTATCGGTTCTTTCACCACCCTTGTGCAGATTTGCGATCTGACAAATATTCATTTGGTCGCTATCAAAAACCTGCGAATTTTGCCTGGAAATGTGCGTTGTTTCAAAGCCACTCAACGGGTGTTGCTCGGATCGCCAATGTGACAGCGGGAGGTGAAAGAGCGGTCAATTCTGGACAATCTACGTATTGGTCATGTCATGATACGATCACAACTCATATTCTCAATTGGAGCCAAAGTTGCAGGAACCGTAATATGGAACCGCAGTCCGGGTACAACCCGGCCAAAAAACTGCGGGTATATGTCCGGTCCGGGTAACAACACGGCGCCAGTCACCCGGATCGGGTTGCTTGGCGGTTCCTGACCCGGACCGGGGCCTTCGGTTTGGTTCCAACCCGGAACCGTTGCTAACACTAGTATGTAGCAACTTAAAGCCTTGATTATATAGCTTTCTGAAGACAACCTTGTACTCTTTCAAATATTCTTGTATTCTACTCTACTACTTCAGAAATATTGAACAGCATCAGCAACCACTCCCAGAGTGTCTGAGAGAAAATTGTTTTCCATTCAGCCAGTCATGAAGCATCTGGGATCATCAGAAAAGAATCAGTGTGGCTGTTCAGAATAGCTGTATTGTTGTGTTGTGACTTCTGAACCAATTTACATTGTGATACTGTCGTTTTTCCCTCCCAATCAACCACCTCCAAATCGACTACCTGCTGATTGACCTCCTCCAGGTATACTTCCATTTACATGCGATTACTACCTCCAAGTTCCTCTGCAAACACACTAACTCACAGTCTCCAAGTACATCAACAATATTTTCAAGCATGGCCTCAACTAGTGTATCCGCAACTTCAATCATTTATGGCCTCCAATGTTGTCTCCAAATCTGTTCAATTATGGACTCTAAGTCAATCTTGCCACTCGCTCTATGATGACCTCATATAGCATCTCCAAATACACTCAATCATTGCCTTCAAGTGCATTTCCAAGTTCTCCCAATAATGCCCTCCAAAGATCATCACTAAGTTAAGTCAATCTTGCTGTCCAAGTGCATCACTCCCTATAATAACTCACCATCTTCAGCCATACCTCCAAATAGGCTCAAGCTCCACCTTGCAATCAGTTCAGAAAATCATATCTCACTACATAGTTAGATAGATCTATCAATATAAACAGGAGAATACAATCTGAATACATATTTGAATATCATTTAATGATAACCAGTAACAACAATATCTTAATACACCTGAAGCATTCTTAACAATATGTCGTTTTCCTGTCTCTGCTCTACCATTATTCAATATACTCTTAAGGTTGTAGTGTATATTCTCAGGTACTCCTCTAACTGTCATCAATACTCCTATGCACTTGCTGATTTGTTACCAGCAGTTCCAGATACTCATGAAGGCTACTACATTGGTTAAGTCAACTCCCTGATTTGTAATCAGCTCTCCCACAGGCATTTGAATATCACTGTATCAATCCAGTCCACACTCAAATATAACCATTGTCTGGTTCTGGTCCAACAACTCCCGTACACTACCACTAGATCCCAGTAACAGAAATACATTTTGCTAATACTCCAGCCATCCTTCATTCACTTTGGCCGCAGCATATGCATTGCTGTGGGCTGCCATATCCTTGAATACTGATAGTGTGAAAAATAGTCTGAAAATCTTAAGGGTTCAACTGTATACTATTAGTGAATCTTGGATGGCAAGGTGTTGTGGGCAGTATACAGGTAATCCCTTGGGATCACAGGGTGACAGGTGGGCGCATCAGCAAAATGTATTTTAGTCACTGGAAGCCTCCAGGAGTGTGTCAGAGGAGGCGGAGTGTAAAGTTAGAAGCGTCAATTTCAGGAGAGAATCAGACCCTAGGAGGGCATTCTGGCCGGCCTTCAGAGTAACTGGGATTTCTGATGACTGGTACAGGTGCACCATGGGAGCGGTTGTGATAAGTTAGGGAGCACCTGGGACTATCGCCCAACCAATGCGGGGATCCCATACGAACTCTGAGAGATGCCTGGGTTCCTAGGGATATTCATTCGAAGGACTGAAGGCGTTATCTGAGATTCTCTGGATGTACACGAGCAATAAGAATACCCTCCATGTATGATGCATAGATTATTGTTCATTATCAACGTCTAAATCATACTATAGTACCCAGCATCTCATTCAACATTCTACTGTTTGCATCGCGACATTAAGGAGAACCAAAGAAAATTATGAGTGATTCAAAAATGAAAGGGGGTAAACCAGAAACAATAACCCGGCTAAGCGATCGAATGATAGCAATCGAACATGGTCTCAATGTCATCCACTAGATCTCCCTTCTGATCAGGGCCGACTAATGCAGGAACACACAATTCATCAACGGCGCTGGAAGGCTGGAGGCGCTCAGTGTGTTTCCGAATGATTCAGGCCTGGCGAGTGGGCATATTTGAATTCCAATGTCGTTTGGCTCGAATTGTGATATCTAAAGGGTCGGAATCCAGAGGTTAGCTTGCGGTGAATCAAAATGGAGTTTGAAAGGCAATATGATGAATTCATGGGGAAAATTGGTGCCCCAGCAGGAAGGGAGGTGTGCCTGATGTGGAGTGCAGGGTGGGCAAGGGGAGTGATGATGGTGATGAAGGAGTGCGGAATGAAATTGTGGGGCGCAAATCCAGGCCGAGGAGCGCCTATCCAGCGGAGCAACCCATCTATGCTGAGCATCGCCGAATGGGAGGGAGGTAAAGAGTCTCGAATGAAATAGAGCCGCTCCTGATCGAGGTCGAGGAGGAGATTGAGGAGCGCCCATTCTAGAGGAGGAGCGCCCACAGAAATGCAGTATGTAGCGCTGAATGAGATATCAAAGCACCAATCCAGACTGAGGAGCGCCGGCGGGGATTGAGGAGTGCCTATTATAGCGGAGGAGCACCCTGGGGGGGGGGTATGAAGCAGCACACCATGTGTAATTGATGAGTGCAGTGGCTTCTGCAGTAATACAATCCATCACTGTGGAAGGGCAAAATTTACCTTGATATTCATCTTGAGAAAACATAACTGTAACCTACTTTCCAGTGGCATACTCAGACAGCAGACTATGAATAGCTGCGGCGACAAGGGCTAACGTCTGATGTGTGAGCGGTTGAAATAACTGCGATGTGGTCGGTTGTCGCCGCAAGCTATTGGCAGTGAAGCAAAACTGATGGTACATCAAGTCAAGCACTTCCATCCGTGTGAACCAGGACTGCTGATCATCGATGACGTTCGAGAGAGAAGCATCATCAAACAGGCGCTCCGGAACCTGGATTGGAAACTCAGTCTCTGATCCTAAATCCAAGCGGTAACTTCGGACAATAGTTTGACGAGCTCCATCTGCCAAACACCCTCGAATAGTACTAATCTTTAGTTTTAACCATGTATATTTTTGGGGATTAGTATCATCACAAGTCCGATCGAGGAGCAGAAAACAGAGTAAACACTTACGGCTGTTCGGGTTTGAGGATCAATTTTACGAGATGGACCAACGGGCAATTGACACACAGATGGTGTACCAACAGGAGCACCTGCTAATGCCCACTGTCGATCCTGGGCTTCAATGGCTCGTTGCCAAGCTTTGTCAACCATCGAGTACTTCTCATCACAAATGATTGGCCACGGAGTCTTGGTCAATACGATTCCCTCCATGAACCGTTTCGCTACCTCATAGGTAGCCTTTTGGTGTTAAGGAACGTTGTGATCTCCACTGGCGTTTGGTTGAGGAACATCATGGTCTCCACCAGCCTTGGGAAGCGGGAGCGCCTGGGCGGGTAGAATGTCAGACTTGTGTAATATGTTGATGGTTGACTATTGGCGTTTGAGCAATGGTGGCGCCATGGCCCCGGCTGGACGTCGCAGATTTGGAAGTGATGTGCAGGCAAAGACAGTATTGGCATGGTTCTGTTTCTTTGGCAGTGGAACCCTTGTAGTTTGTATTAGCTCATCACGGCGTGCCTGGTCTAGATGTAGGACCTCTTGCTGGTTGTCCAAATTGTCTTCTTCAATATCAGATGACATGGTGGACTCTGCAGCGTCTTCACTGTCGTCATCGCTGATCTCCTCCCGATCAGTATCATCATCATCCTGCATAATATGAATTATAGCCCGGACATTAGCTATCTCTCACACTATACACGAAGGTTGGAGTTCAAACATGTCATCGGCAATGAAAAGTGCCTCTCTCCTTGAATGCACGTGCCAGTGCTCGCTCAAGGTGTGCATCTTGATTCTTCTGTGAATAGTAATTCCTCACCTGGCTGGCCGTAGGTTCCATGTTGATGAAGCGAAGTTGCGGAATGTAGACAGAAGCATATAAGAGTAAATACAGTAGGAAGTTTAAGAGAATAACGGGAAAATAGGGCAACAAAAGAGGATTCAGTAGAGGAGGATGCAACTCAAGGCATACCTGGAAAGAGTCCGGCAGTGTCTGCAGTTCATATATATATTGTCGAAGCTAGTTCTGTGTTGTGATTTAGGAAGTGTCGGGTGCACCGGATTAGATTGATTCTTCATGCCCCCAATTTCCGAATGTTAGCATTCGTATCCAAATATGCTATTGATGCAAGAATAGGACGTTTGAGTAAGCCAACATACCTAGATTTTGAACCAGATGCACCTGAAGAACTCGAGACATCAACATGGGTGTATCACTAACTAACTCTCATGGCCGGACATAGGTAGTATTAGCAACAGGTCCAGGTAACCCACCAGCGGTCCGGGTTTGGCCCGCAAAAATGGGTCAGTTCAGTTCCAGCCCCGTCCGGAAACCCGACCCGCTGAGTCTTGGCTACACCCGTCGGTTCCAATGTCCGGTTCTGCATTTCGGGTAGTTCTATTTATGGTCGCATTCAGATATCCTACTGTTAATTGCAAAATATTGACTTTGGTATATCATTGACTATTTGAGATGTATTGACTGCCTTTATACTCAAAAAAAGGAGAGACACCCTTCCGGCCCAATTCTAAAACTGAGCGTCAACAGAGCGTCAACAATTTTAGGTCTTGTAAGTCAAGTAATTAAAATGTGATTTGGTCATTGCTATCCATAATCGACATACTGGCTGCCTTGATTGGCAAGAAAGAAAGCCGCACACTCCCGGCCCCATATTGAAAATGACCGTCCACGCAGCGTCAACGATATTTGGCATTTCACCATGGGCAATCAAAGGGTGATGTTGCCGTTATTGTCCGTATACGATGTTTTGACCGTTTCAATAGGCTAAAACGCTCATCACCTCTTGGTTGCGGCATTCTAAATGAAACGAGTTGTGACTGCCTGGGAGGCTGTCGCGCGAATATCGCTTGCTTAACTGCCTATCATGGCTGCCAATTCCTCGTTTATAGGTGTCTGCAACTGAGAGCCATTTAGATTACCCGAGATGCAAGACCAAAAATCGTTGACGCTCCGTTGACGCTCATTTTCAAGATGGGGCAGGGAGCGTGTTGCTTTCTCCTTTGCCTATAAAGGATGCCAATACTTTGATTATGTCTATTCACTACCAAGTCGCATTTTTATTACCTGACTTACTGGACCAAAAATCATGGACGCTCCATTGACGCTCATTTTCAAGATGGGGCAGGTAGCGTGTTGCTTTCTCTTTGGCCTATAAAGGATGCCTATACTTCAATTACGTGTATTCACTACCGAGTCGTGTTTTATTATCGGACTTACTGGACCAACAATTGTTGACGGTCCGTTGACACTCATTTTCAAGATGGGGCAGGGAGCGTTATGCGTTCTCTTCTCACTATAAAGCATGCCAACACTTCCATTAGGTATATTCACTATCAAATTGCATTTTGATTACCCGACTTACAGCACCAAAAATCGTTGGCGCTCCGTTGACGCTCATTTTGCCATGGCCATATCCACAATATATCATCACTTCATTTGGCAGAATATATCATTAACAATATTTTGACAGCCTTTCTGTCTTCTTCAGGTACTATCTTCTTTATCACTTCATTGTTCTTTAATAATACATATAAATAGATCCTTGAAAACATGCTATAAAGTGTCCGGCAATTGTAGATACATCAGCAAAATGTAAAATGGTTTGGAAGTCACAACTGAACAACTCAGCAACTCTGAACAGCCACACTGATCCTTCCAGATGCTCCCAGATGCTCCCAGATAGGCTGAGTGCAAAGCGATGAGC
>Ga0307515_10002840_pt1 | contig 36862 bp, 14 predicted proteins | sample 17_EM_MG_FD_194513 | JGI IMG/M metagenome (GOLD analysis project Ga0307515, IMG submission 194513) | Populus trichocarpa ectomycorrhiza microbial communities from riparian zone in the Pacific Northwest, United States - 17_EM | ecosystem: Host-associated > Plants > Roots > Unclassified | place... | reverse complement strand
TGCTAAGGATCTGAGCTTTAGAATCTTTCCCCAAGCCCAAGAGCAATTTTGTGGCGTCTTGATTGTCCAGAAATTCCTACCTCGCAACAGATTGGATCTGATCCAAGTAGACCATATTGAGCCATCTAAGTCATTGCACAGGTTCCAAATGTGTTTCAACAAAGCAATCTTGTTCCATTCTGTTATGCTTTTTATTCCTAGCCCCCCCTCCTTTTTTGGAAGACATACCTGATCCCAAGCCACTTTAGCCCCAGTAGTTCTCATATCTGAACTCTAATTTTTGTTACATAGCAAAATAACCTCATTTCATATTATTCCTATCCTTTGGTAATGATCCATTTTTGGTTGACATCATCAAGATCTAAACATCATGTTAGTAGCAAGAGAAAAATATATTCACACCCTTTCTCATGTGTTTACACTCAATAAATATCATTCTCCTCGTGTTTCACATAAATGTTTGGCTTTTCATGATAATAAGCTCACATTTTGTCTTTCACTACTCAATCTCAAAATTTTATTTCTTTCAGGAACTAATTCACAATAAATTAGAAAAATTTACTTAATAGCGCAATCATAAATAATATGAAGACTCAAGAAGAGATAAAAACTCAAAACTATCAGCACGAAACTACGATTATGAAATCGTGAATAGCAAAATGAATTCATGTGAAATATGAATGATACGAAGACATAAAAAAATAAAAGGACTAGTGAAGTAAGACTTAAATAACCGAACTAAGCAAAAACACTATTTTATTTTTGCTTGACTTATCTGAAACTATCAAGAAAGCAAATATTGACACCAAACTACTCGTTATGAATTGTTTTTTGCAATTGTAGGAAATAACCCAAGAAATTTTACCTAAATAACCCAGAATCAAGATATGACATTAATATATCCCAAGAATCATTCTTTTTTGGATTGGTAGATATCATTTTATGAGTTGTTGTATTCAAGACTTAAAGAATACAATTTGTGACTGACTCAACCCTTTTGCAATTTCTTTTATCTTTCTTCCTTTTTTTGAATTTTAAATACTCATATCGCAAATAATATTACTTTTTTATATGCTGCAAGTCTAAATGGAATTATGACAATAATGAAATAACACGAAAAATAAAAGACTAGAAGATATAACCTGATTTTAGAGATGCGAACCTCATGGATATAAAGATTCAAAAACCCACAGTCAAATCAATTCTTCCTAAGAAAGCTAAATTCAGGCATGCGATTAAGCTTGACGTAACGATAACTTGTACCGAGACAATAAGTAACCACCCCACACCCAACATATAATCAAGACGCGAACTAGAAGTATAGAGAAGATGCCAAAAGACTTATTTAATTCATCGATAAGTCAGAGTAGTTCCATAAAGAACAAAAGGTAAGAGCAAACTACACACATGTTTTATTTCTAAATAATCTATCCATCTCTTTCTTTCTTTTATTTATTTTATCAAAGTCGTAACTAAAGGAGTAAAATAATGAAAAAAACTAAAATTTAAATGTGAAAAAACTTGAAGAAATTCTGAAAGATATAATCTGATTTTCAGAGTTAAGATTTGAACCCATGGATAATCACTGATGTGATTATCAACTGATGTGAACCCCATGGATATAAGATCCAAAAACCCACAAGTAAGTTTGAACACAATCCTGGAAACCCAAAAATCATATTTAAGATAATAAAACGTGACACAACGATTACCTTAAACCGAGGCACTAACATTATTAGAAATCATGCCCCCACCCAACGATTAGCAAATTTGAGGCAAACCTCTTGATCACGCGGTCAAGCAACCCACACGTAAAGACACCAATTCCTGGAAAGCCAAGTAAATCAGGTTTGTTAGGAGTATAACACAAAGATAACTTGTACCTAGGCACCACCACTATTGGAAACTGAAACCCCCGCCCAATGAATATTGATTCGCGAACAAGAAGTATAAAGATGACGTCACGAAGTCAGTTGTTATTCGACAAGTTATTTTTCAGTTCTTTAGAGAACCAAGGAAGAGAGATTATCCTACCAACACACAACAAGTGCAGCAAACAAGAAGTTTTATTAATCTGAATTGTCTAACCATATTTATACCGACTCTAGACTGAAACAAACCCTAATGAACCCTTTATGTGAACTTATATGATGCCCACTTACAATTAAACCCAAATAATATAAACAAACCCTAAATTAAGAAGAAAAAAATAACAATAATGAATCTGAATTTAATATCCTAAATATGATAAGATCAGATTTGTTACCCTTTAGAAGTCCCCATATAAGCTAGAAGAATCAAATATGAAGTTGTCTCCTCTTTAGTTTTCTTGTTTGCAAAGTATTCTTAGCTGACTTGAAAACTTATTTAAGGATAGATTCTTACTATAATAAAGATAGAATAATTGTTTCCAAATATCATAAGGATTCCACATTAATATGGAGTCCATACCACACATGGAAACTATGTTATTGCCCATTAAATATCCTTGCAAGATTAGGAAATTCCGAAAACCAGCTGTCACATCTTTGTAGGATAAAAATTCTAGCCAAATAGAAAGTTCACAAGTTAAAAGGAAGTAAATAACAAAATTCGTACAACCTCTGTTGACTAGTATTGCGATGCCTTTCCAAACTCTGATTGACTTGAAAGTTTAACCAAGGTAGGAAAACATGCGAGGAGACTCTATGTAAACTTTCAGCTCGATCCAATGGTCGGATTGGAAATTATGATTGTTGGCATGAAACTGGATAGTTGCGCATTTTACGTTAAAATCCGAATCTGATTGGCTTTTCATTGCCTGGATCGTATCATTCCCTCTCTCTTCAAAGATGAATCTTCCTCGAATCATCATTAGGGATAAGGGATAATTTTAGCCTATTTTTTGAAGGCTTTGAAGTTCTTTTCTTGCCAACAATCATCGCCAACAACTTTGGATGAAGGTAGCAACCCTTCTCTTTCGTCTATCATCATTGCGGTGTTTTTGCTCCTCTCTTTCTGAAACTTGCTAGGCATTGACTAATGCCATTAACACATCAAGTTCTTGCTGCATCTCCCCTCAAATACGAGATAGACTTTTGGTTTTTTTTTTTTTAGAACACTAATCTCTTTATTTCTCTCCCTTTGATACCACCTCTCCTTGAATCCTTCTCTTCTTTTGTCATAATACCTCCTCAGAATACATGAAATCCTGATTGTAATGCTCCATTTGCATTTTTTTTTATATCAGAACCTAAAACAAAAGTTAATGATAGTAAAGAAAGTAAGACACTAAGGACTGAAAACTGACCCAAAATTACATGGACTTTCAATTGACGAACGTAACAAACCCCTTTAGACCCAAAAAAAGGACCCTAAACCAAACGACTTCCAAATGGTCTGAAATTTGACATTTAAAGAGACTTCACGCCAAAAAACCAGAATATCAAGTTTGATTTAATTTCGAATTGATTTGATATATGGACGCGAAACTGACACAAATCAGTCCCTTTAAAACCTAAATTTGGAACACCAAACGATGTCCACATGAGTTGAAAATTGATATATTACGCGATTTCACCCTGAATAACCAGAATATAAATTTTGACACAATTACAATATGGTTTGATAAGTGGACGCAAAACAGAAGTGAAACAAATCCATTTGTCCTAAATAATGTTTTCTGATTTTTTTATTTTATTTTTTTACTCTAAAATGAAATTCTGGAAAGAGAGAATGATACGACACCCTTTTATTTTAATCTCAAAAGACTCAATTCAATGCAACTAATCAAGAATAACAACACAAAGAAAAATTGACGCAGAAGGTAAAAACAAAAATAAAAGAAATCAAAGGATATAACCTGATTAATGGAGCCAAGCTCTGATACCAAATAATGCGAATCTCGTGATCACGCAAAGACACCAATTCCTTTTTTAATTTCATTTGATCATCATACACTTGTTTTGGAGAGAGAGCTACAAGAGTGATGGTTTTACCATCCTTTACATAGTGAACCTATTTCTAAACCCATCATGAATCACCTTTCGATCAAACTGTCATGGTCGCCCCAAAAGTACGTGACTAGCATGCATTAGGACTACATCATACATAACCTCATCAGAATACTTCCCAATAGCAAACACAATCAATATTTGCTTAGTAACCTTCACTTCACTACATTCATTCAACCAATGCAAATCTATAAGGCCTAGGATATTTAATACAACTCAGATTCAATTTCTTCACAAAAGTATCACTATCTACATTAGCACAACTACCTCCATCAATTATCATGCTACATACCTTGTTTTGGATATGACATCGAGTGTGAAATATGTTTTCCCGTTACTAATCTACATCATCTTCTTTGATTTGCATGTTCAGTGCACGCCTTATAACCAAAGGAACGAGAAGTTTAAGAAAGACAGCATGAACATAATTGTTCTTTGATAAGACAATTTTAGTTCTTTTAAGAACCAAAAAGTATGATTTTTCCTCACACACACATATTATTCTGAAATTAAACTCTGTAAAAAAAACTTAATTACAAGTTAAATAACCCTATTTATACTAGGTAAAAAAAATCATAAATAATGTTGGAAAAATAACAAAAGAATTATAAGTAAAATAGAAAAGAAAAATTATAAATCAACTAGGAAACTAATACAATTCTCGCACAGTATCTTTTGGACATTTTCGCAAGGCCTTCCTAGTGTCTGATTGACTTGAAATGTTAACTTAATATAAAACAAGAACCTTCTGGTAATATTTCAATCCGATCCAACAATCGGATAAATAATTATGCTAGCTAGATTAAAATTATGCATTAGAAAAACTAACTAGCTCATGAAATAGATGAATCATACTTCTCTTGTACATAGATTAAATTAATTAAGATTTAATCATCACTTGTTTAAAGATGTAGCCTTTTTAAAATTCTTAAAATTCATATTGATCCAAATACTTTAAATAAACTTATTAAATACATCTTTAACCTTATTTGCCTTAGATCTTGTAATGATCCATCTAAAATTTCTAAATAAACAATTTCTTCTTTCTTCGAACTTTTTTTCCTTTTACTTAAGCTAATTCTTTTCATTTTCTATTAATAAAAAAATAATTATGAGATGGGTGGGATTGTGTTCAAGTAACCTCCCAACCCCGCCGCTTAAATCAAAATCCGTTCAAGCCATCACAAAGCCCTCAGCATCATAAAAGACAAATCTGGCACCGGACATCCATATAAAAAACCTACTGCCTTCCTATTTTCTTTTGATTAATGCCCATGTTAAGAACAAATCCAGCAGAAGCATGCATCCCTATAACGGAGAATACCAAAATATGTTTTATTTTGTGCAACTCACTGAATCAATGTCTATATAAACAGATACATATAATTCTTCTACTCTTGCATAATTACGTTATTGATCGATCAACGAACCCTTGAAACGCATATACACCCAAAAACAACATGATACAAATACTCTCCCAAATATCTAAGTCTCATTCAGTAGAATAAATTAATTCTTCACAGTTTTCCAACGTCTAATAAAAAAATGAGCCCGGATTGATAAATTTCTGATGTCAATCACAAGTATCAAAGGAGCCGAGTTCAGTATCTGCTCATGGGAGCAAATCCAGAATCAGCTGATTAATGGCCAGAGAGTCATTGAACACCTCACGAATCAGACCTGCAGAAAGCTTGCATACTTTGCACCTAGGAAGAGCCTTTGAATACAGAGAAGAGCGTTTTTAGTAACTTCAGCATTTTCATGGTTCATTAATTTCATCATCCTTTCCTTGGCCTTAAGATCTGTCACTATGATCCGGCCAGCAGGATGGTACTGGATAAACTGTGAGAGATCGAAGCAAGCAACAGCCAAAGCTCTTGGATCATTGGATGTGTCCAAAATTGTTACGAGGACCCTCAGAATCTGAAGTAGAAAAGCACCACAGTAGTTCCAATTTTGAGAGAGAATTTAAATCAATAATTAATATGCTGATTTTATTTTGTTCAGTAGTTGTCATGGTTTCGATACCACATTTTTCCAGACCTCAAATCCCATTCAACAAAACAACCTATCATACCATCTACATAGTCGGTTGTTTTAATTTCCTGCATTACAACCCAGCATTATTAAAATACAGACACAGGGACAGCTGAACTGCAAAGAGCATTATTCTGATCAAACACATAGTGTGCGATCAGTAGTTGAAAAAATTGACAGAGTCAATCAAACTCTAGCACAGTGCTACCAATATTTACTTGCAATTGAGTGCTTTTCTGTTACCGAGCAAAGAATGAGAAATGGATTTAGTAGAGAATCAAACTCAGGCAAAAAGATTCTGTATAAAAAACCAGCATATCATCAATGTTATAGTGAACTGAGGAACTAAGAGTGATACTCCTAGTGGCTGGATCCCATTTAATAATGGAGACTAAAATTTGTTTGGTTACTTCAGCGGTCATATACTTAAAATTTTAAATAATGTCAAGCTGAGGCTCGTTGGACCAGTTAACCTGAAAGGAGATGAACCCCATAATAAAGAGAATCAATACAGGGACCATTCAGGGATACTTATGATTTGACAGTTATGGTGGGTTTGTCCTTTATCTGCTGTTTCAATAACTAAAAGAAACCCAAGGATCTAGACTCAAAATGCAAATAACAAATTCAAGTGCAAAATTCAAATATATTAAAAACAAGAAAGAAGACAAGGTGATTTCCCCAAGCTAAAGCACCGATATGATATTAGTATATTATCTTCTTTTTTTTTTGAAAGGAAAAATCAGGAAGCATCACGAACAAAGAGCAGGCTTCCTCAAGCATCATTGAATGATAATAATTTTAGAACTTGTGCCTTTCCAAGTTCGAATGGTTTTCAAAGAGAACACATGCATGTCCATAGAATAATGAGAAGGAAATCAAGCACCTTCTACGTATATTTACTCTTGCTAATACCAATCTTGGCTATTACCAATTTATTTTAGAGAATTGAGTGGACATGCTACACAAGTTAATAGCTACACTCAGATTGCAAGGCTATGAACTCACGTATTGTAATCACAAATCCATTTTACAAATAACGTTTTCTTTAACATGAAGCAATGCAAAAGAATGGATTGAGAAACATAACGGAACTAGGAATGGAACTATTCCATACACTTCGGTAGTTGAAATAATATAAAGGTAACGCAACATGATTTATTTTATTTGATACAATCAATTAAAAGTAAAATAGAAATTTGAGTTTTACTTCTTAAACTTTAAGTTTTTAATACAGTCAATCCCAAAAACCCATCTCAGATCTTGCTAGGCTTTAGTCGGTTTCTTTGCAATTACTGAGATGCCATTAACCCCCAAGGCCACTGGCCAAGGACCCCATGAGACTTAATAAATTTGTGCATTTAAAGAAAATCCAGTAGACAATTAGGACTGTTCAAAATATCATACTTCTTGTGACATCATCCACCTTGATCAGTAAAAAGAGCATCAAGTACATAATTAACATATGAGAAGATGGATAAAAAGTACCTGGAAATCATTCTCTTCAAAATTCGTGAAATTTTCACACCAGAATGCAGGATTTTTGTGCATAGGAGACCAGTCAAGATGGCCAAGGAGAACTTCCTGCTTGTATTTGTCGAACGAACTCAATTTCTTAATGTTATCCTTTACCCCCTCTTCTATTTGGTTCAGAGCCTCCAGTAGGTCCTGAGAAACATTAAAAGCAATTAAAGGAGAAAAAAGTTAAAAAGAGAAGTATGAGATTATGGACATGATTCAATTCACGATCACTTGCTTGAAAAACTCTACAAGTAACAGAATCAAGTCTCATGATAAACTTCATGCTAGATAATCTAAAACTAAGAAGCCATAAGATAGAATCTAGATATTTTTAGAACTAAAATGCAACTAGAGCAGTAGAATGGAGACATACACTGATACAGATATAATGCACATGCACAGAAATAGAGAAAAGGGGAGAAGAGATAGTCCAAGGGCAAATGAAAGCGATCAATTTAATCATATGGGAAATAAAATCAGGCAGCCAAGATTTAAGTAAATAAACCACCACATCTGTACTGAACATCAACAAGCTTGCATGGAAATTCCACAGAATAATCATTGAATTTCAAATTTACTGAAAGATTTTCTTGTAGATGAGAAAGTTAAAATCAAGTCTTGGAATAAATGAGTACCAAAAAAAAATTCAATTCACAAGATTGAAAATCACAAAGTGAAAAAGTAAATTCCAATCCAAAAAAAAAAAATACTGAAAAAGAAATAAAAATTGTGAGGTATTTTCCTCTTTCTATGATCACACAAGAGTAACACTTACACAGTGCCCAGGAAATAACACTTTGGTACAGATAGACAACCCCTCGAAAGTACTTTCTACTGCAGCACAAAGGCATTGTACTACATGGCAAATAGTACCAAAGATAACGAGTGGTATGATGCAAGTTGTTCCACAGAAATGAAGAGCATTAAAATTAAAAACAACACTAAAAAAGCATGCAAATACATGTCCAACCCCATGTATGACTGGAAAAAAGTTGTAAGAACATGTAGCTAATCCATGCTGTTAGTTAATGATGCATTAAGTACAAATGACTAGAATTTGCATTATATAACTTGTAATTGCAAATTTAACAATAAAAGTCCAGCAAATAAATGTAAGAATAACAAATTCAGAAGCAAAATGATAATGATAATGCCAACCAAAAAGAATGAGAAGGGATGGTCAGTGTATAAAAATTAATAAAATTACTGAAAACCCCTTATTACCAAAAAACAAAAGAAAAAAAAAGGAATTTTAGTAAGTTTGTGTGTCAACAAGTCAAGGTGATGGTCAAAGTAAAATTCATTCATCATAGCAAGTGCACTATGTACGGCAGATATGGAATCACCAGTATCCAGGAAGGCAACTAAGGAATAACACTTCATTGTTTCCTCAAATTCTCAAAACAAAATTAATAATCATGAGGAGAATAGGAGTTAAACATTCTACATCTCTTACCTCATCACTCCATGCTTGTGCTTTCAAATTTTGAACAATTTGTGGCAATCCAAGGTCCACCATCTGAGCACCAAAAGTACCTTTGGAAAGCAAGTTTCTAAGGGTCAAGACCACCACTCTGACAACCTAGCAGAAACCAACACAAATAACTTGATAAAATCAGATGAATCCTAGCATATATTGTCTGTATAGGGACGTAAATGTAGAGTTTCCATAAAAATGACAAGGAAAGAATATGTCAAGCAGTAGAGTATGTACCAATTGGTCCTTGCCAGAAAATGCAACATCAAGAAAGTTGATAAATACATGACTGCGACCTATAGTCATTATTTATATGAATCCACCTAACCTTCTCTTTTGTGGAACTCTTTACGACATCTACTAGTCGTGGCAATGATCTTGAAGTAGCCAAGTATTTGATAGCAGGTTCATAGTAAGACAATAGCCAGACACAGAGACATGTTTCATAAAGAAGCTGTGACAGAGAATAAGATATCATTAAAATGAAGAACAACAACTTGTTTATGAGTTCTAGAATTTGAAGCTTGCATGAAAAACACCGCAAGCTGTAAACCATGCTCAAACAGCTCGTCAGATAACAGTATTTAATCATGACAATGCCAGTGTAGAAGGATTGCAAAGCAGGATAAGGGTTACCTGAATAGATTGCTGGGTGGATGCAGGACAAATTAATGGTATCAGCAACTTCACACCATCTCCTTGAACAAACAAAGATCTGACCACAGGTTCCTTGAGTAATGTTGCTAGACAGCTAATTGCAGTTGGAATGGAACGACTAGGATTCGAAGGCTTCTTCAGCTGAATGACATTATACATCAAGAGTGAAGTGTGACAATGAGTGTCATCCAAATTAAAACCTAGTAAATTATTTTCTAAAACCAGCATGCCAACCTGGGCACAAAACCATTCAACCAATCCCTTTAGCACATCATCAACGCAAGTAATTTTGCTCTTTGAATTTGAGGCTTCTCCATTTGAAAGAAGGTCATCTTGTGTTTTTGGCCTAGCACTAAAAAAAACGAAAGGATCACAGTTACCTTGATGTGTTATGGAGAAATCAATGTTGCTAATTTCTTGAAACTTCATTCTTTAACAGTAGAGGAGCATCTTGTCAATACCTTACAATCAAGGCAAGTATCTTGCAGCTCTTTTCTTGTATGAACCAGTTACCTTTCCAAAGCAATCTGAAAGTGGACCAAATTACAGTTCATTTTAGTTTTCATGATTTTGACCAAGATAAAATGAGCAAGTATAGTTTCAAACACAAAGTTCTAGCATCCACAGGTTGATGAACAACTAGAACTATTTAACCACTAGTTTTATGCCTGGGCATATATTGCTATACCCAGTTTCATGAGCAAAGGGGGCACAACCATCAAAAATGTTTCAATCACAATTATCATCATAGTTATGAATTTGAAAAGGCTTAGAATCTACACTAACATCATGATTGTCACTGTCAAAAGCTTTTTGAATTTGTTAAGGAGTTGCCTGTATCTTAACTTAAGCTGGATCCAAATGAAATGAATCTTTGGTGAAATACAAAAACTGTTGGTCAAATTGCAAGTACGGAAGGTTTTGAGCAATGCTTATAGGCTTTTAGGAGTGTCTCTAGCTAAATCAAACAGAATTGGATAGCTACTTTATTTTCAGAGGTCTTCTTTTTCTTCTTCAATTTAGAGGATGCCTTACTTTCTAATTTGTTTATCTACAATCTTCTCTACCTCTGATACATTTCTTCCTTTATCTATTAACAAAAGAAAAGAAATGGCTGGAGAGAAGCATGTTACTAAGCACAGAACTTTGTGATTCCACAGCATCCCCATACAACATGCACATTGCGGAACTTGTTTTTGCAGAATGCAAGGAAAACAAACTCACACAAAAATGTCAAGCTAACCTGAACAATTATAGTGAAAGAAACTATAAATGAATACTCAACTTAAGAAAGGTTCATAAGAACCATCATTAGCAAGAGACTTATCATGGAATAATCTGGCTCGTTTTGGGTTTGCTGCAAAAAGAGATGAAAAATAAGTTGACAAACAAACATACAATTACAGGCAGGAATATAAACTAGTTAACAATAATACCTGTAAGCATTTCATCAATTAAAGCCAGAACATATTCAACCGTTTCTTCCTTAAAAATGTCAATTAATATGGTAACAAATACCTGAACATAAGCTGGACCATCCTGCATAGTTTGAATATAAACAATAAAGTGATTTTAGCATTCAGGTAATAAACATATATACATAGAAAACAGAATGGATAAAAGAAAATGGATGATGAGTGATTTGGTTACATCATCTAACAATTGTGCCCTATAACTTTCAGGTCTATTATCATAACGCCTTAAAAGTTGAAGATCTGTCCCGGAAATTAGCTTGGTCACCATGTATGTCTCCCATGGGATATCCCTCTTCAGAACCTAAATAAATAAATAAAAACCTTGAAATTCTGAATGCAAATATGAAACAAATTGGTGTAAAACAAGTGATGAGATCACCAACCTGCACTGTAGTCAGTTCGGCCTGCTCCATTTCTGCTGAAACAAAAAATAAATTAAATTAAATCTAATTCAGGTTTCTCTCCTCTGCCGACAACAACAACAATAACAATCCAAAAAAGCTAGAGAGAATTGTACTGACTAAGAAAATAGATTAACAAAACCTAATCAAAATACTTTGAATAAAAAAAATGAAAAAGATCTCTCCCTCTATTTTATCATGAAGTGTGCATCAATATTTCGGATCCTACAGTGACATTTATAATTTTTTAGACACTAAAAAGTAAATAATTTTACAATAACAAAAGAAATGAAGGAAATGCAAGTTAAATTGGCTATTATTGTCTATAAACACAGGCAGATTATTACTCTTTCAGAAGAAAATCATAAACATTATCATTACCACCATTACAATTACAATTGAATTGAGAAAGAGATCGCGTACCTCAATTTTCTTTTTCTTTTACTTTTTCTTTTTTTCAAAGGTTCAGCTCGATTGATGATGCGTTGGAGGGTAGAGAGCGGATGCGTTTCGTGAGATTTGTGATTTGAAAGTCAGGATTGCCTACATCTGTATTTATGCTGTCTGTTGCTCACTTAAATCTGGACCATTCACATCACCCACTTTGCTTTGGCAACTCTCCAGGTTGGATTAGATATCTTAAGAGGAAAGTATTACTTTGATATTCACTAGGTTTGTACTTTGTACGCTTTTTCTTGGTAATTTAAAAAAGTAAACATTAACATTAACTAATTATTAATTTATTAACATTAACATTATTAGCACATTAACATTAACGATAGAGATAAGCTTCAGTCCTAATGAACTCACCTCTTTCTTGTTGCTGTCAGAGAACAAAATAGGTGAACTGGTGAAGTCCAACTCTCGTTTCAAAAAAGTGAAGAAGAGTCGAGCACTACAGGCACTGCACTGTCAAAGAAGCCAAGCAAGCCCCTTTACTCTTTTTTTTTTTTTTTTTAGTTTAACGTGGGTGACCGGACTAGCTTGCGCGCATCTCGACTAATCCAACGGGTCCTAAAGTTAACGACCATGTAAGCCTACAGTGGCCATTATATGAGCAACCACAGGGTTCGAACCTGAGACTACAGAGGGAGCAAACCTCTTGATCTCAAACTCTTACCACTGGGCCACCACCTAGATGGTTAAACCCCTTTACTTGATATTATTGAAACTTGCTACAAGGAGTTCAAACAACCTATAATCTTTTTTTATCTGATCGGCGAATAAGATTTTTTTTTAGTTTACGATTAGGAATTTTTCCACTCGTAGTATTAAGACGCTAGATACGAGGAAAATACTGTAGGAATGAATAGTATTTCTCCCACACATGTTTTTGGCGTGGCAACGTTCTTTTTTTTTAATTGATTTTTTTTTAATATTATAATTCTTTTTTTAGATTATCTCATTATTATGATATAGATTACGAGTTTAGCAGACTAATCTCATTGGTTAAGGCTCTTTTTTCTTATTTAACTTTTTTTTTATAATCTCATCCTTTAATATTGGGTTAATTAGAAATTATACTTCATGATTTGTTTTATTTGTTTTCTATTAGGTTAATTTGGTCTCATGACTCGAGAATAGTGCTTAATGAGTTAACCCGAGTTGACTCGGGTTGTTTTTTATGGTTTTTTTAATTGAGATTTTTCTCAATTTTATCATTTAATATTGGGTCGGTTGGGAATTAAACTTCATAATCTATTTTGATTTGTTTTTTATGGGGATATCTTGGTTTTATAATCAAGGTCGTGGGTTTTGATATTTTTAACCTCGGTTAAATCAAGTCATTTTTTATAATTTTCTTTTTTAGAGGTTATCTCGTGTCCTTCAATATTGGATTTGATTTTTATTATATTGTTCTTGTCTCATGACCTGGTCATGAGTCTGACAAGTTAATCCAGTTGACTAAATTTTTTTTTTCAATTGATTTTTTTTCCAGTTTCATCATTTAATATTGTGTTTAATCGAGAATTAAACTTCATGATTTATTATGATTTCATAATCTGGAAATAGTGCTTAACAAGTTAACCTATATTGACTTGACTTATTTTTTTAATTAATTTTTTTTATATATATATAATTATTCAACATTGAGGTCGACATGATCGATTAAGAATTGAACTTGATAATTTGTTTTCATTTCCTCTTATGGGAATCTCAATCTCATGGTCATTGTCATGGATTTGGTAAGTTAATCTGAGTTAAATTTGACCATTTTTTTTTATTTTTTTATATGAGATTATTTCGGTCTTATGACCTAGGTCATGGGTTTAACAAATTGATTTAGATTGTTTTTTATGTTTTTTTTTAGTCTCATCCTTCAACATTGGACTAATTGGGAATTGAACTTCGTAATTATTTTTTATTTTCTTTCTATGGGGTTATCTCGATCTTATGACCCGTGTTACAAGTTTGACAAGTTAACTCGAGTCATTTTTTTTAATTGATTTTTTTTCTTAATTTCATCCTTCAACATTGGATTAATTGAAAATTAGACTTTATAATTTATTTTAATTTGTCTTTTATGGGGTTATCATAGTCTCATAATTCAGGTGATGAATTTGACATATTAACCCGAATTGATCCAATTCAATCTAATATGTTGTTATCTTTTTTTTATGTTCAAGAAAAATTTAACTCAATTCACTACATAGTGTGAGTCAATCATCTAATTTTATACACTAGCGTTTATAATATTTATAACAGTAGTTTATATAATGAATTAAACGTTTAAAAAAATAAAATAAAAATATTATTGTCATTATAATCAAATTAATAACTAAAGACCTGTTATAAATTAAATATTATAACTTTTCTATTAAATTAAAAAAGAATATAGCTGTCACTCTCACCCTTTTCTCCCGTCAAAATCCGACTACCTAACCTTAACAAACCAAAACAGCAACATCGCACACCCACACACACCTAACGTCAGCCCCTAGCACAACACGCCTCAGGCCTTCGTCATCGATGGTTACTTCCCTTTCTCCTACACGCCACCATCGCAAACCCAATTAACGCTGATCAAAATGAACTCAACCATCACCGCTGGATAGCCCTCCCTTTTCCTCTGCGCCACCATCACAAGTCAGTATTATACTTAAGTCAATTTGTTTACTCTCTAGAAAATCTTCTTTATAGAGTCATCATTCGAACTCATATCTAAATTCAAATTTTCCGAGTAACTCACATCAACATTGTCATTTTTCTTGTTCATATCTATACGGTTTAGGTTCAGCTTTAGAATCTTTGTATTAAGTATTTAGTTATGTATTTGAGATTGGTTATTGATATAATTTAGTAAATAGTTCAACGATATGATCAAAATAATGTCAGATTCAGATTTTGATGTAAAATTTTTTATTGTCTAGTTTTACGCTATTAAGCATAACTCCAAATCCAGTTGTTAGATCGAGCTGAAACTTTACCAAATGATTCCAAAGATATTTTTTTATGTTGGGGTAAACTTTCAGGTGAATCAGAGCTCAAAAAATACTTGCTATATAGGTCAGGACAGGAAGTATGAATTTTGTTATTTATTCCCTTTTGACTTGTAAACTTCTTATTTGACAAGGATCCTTTACAAGGAAGTGGCAGCTTGTTTTGAGGATTTTCTAATTCTACAAAGATGTTTAATGGGCTGCAACATAGTTTCCAAGTGTAGCAAGGATACATTAATGTTTTAGAATCATTTTCTTACAAGGATTTCTTATTCATCCTAACTACACAAGGAAATAAAGGCTGGTAGTATTTAATGACATATTGGTTTCTAGGATCATTAGGCAGATAAAGACTTAGAACTTATGGGTTTTATCTTTATTTTTGTTAGCTACAGCCCAAGGCTTGTTTGAGCTTAATTAATACTTTGTTTTCAATTAGGATCCAAGGTTTGTTTGGATCAAGTTATGGGTTTTTAGTTTAGGGTTTTTGGGTCAATTTTGTATGTGGATCAGTTTAGCCCACAAGAGTCCATTAGGGTTAATTTTTCAAGAACTATTTAAACTCATATAACCTAAATTTTGGCAGCCATTGATGAATATTACTTCTGAATTTTTCAGTTTTAACGTGTGAGAGTGATTCTTACATTCTTCAGTTCTTGAATGAACTGAATTTGACTTATCGAAGATTAACTGACTTCGTGGCGTCATTTTATTTCATTCCAATAGTGCTGGTACTTTAGAGCAGGTTTTCATTGTGTCACACTCCTATCAGATCTATTTCGGCTTTCCGAGATCAAATCTCAATTTGGGTTGCGTGATATGATCACGAGGTTCGTATCAATATTTGCATTTATATCATTGTTGTCATCTTTCTTTTCAATAGACTCCCTCTTTTCTTATGCGTCTTCAACATCCATCGGATGTAGTTCCACCATCTTTAACTTAACATCATCTAGTTCTAATTTGACATCATCAACATTATATTATCTCTTAGCTCAATCTTTTGATTAATTAATATAGAATTAGTAGAAATAGAATCAGATTTTACTTGAAACCTTAAATTACAGTTGACCTCAAATTCCTAGATATTCAAAATTGAAGACTCGAACGCAATATTCTTGTCTAGAGTCTTCGAACTCTCATTCTCCAGCTAGGGCTTTAAATCTTCATTTTCTAGCTAGAAACTTGATTTCTCATTTGCCTCCTACATTCCAGAATTTTGTACATCGTGTGCACTCAATGCTACGTAATCATGGGGTCAAAGTTTAGTGAAGAAAATTCTAAGATGAGAAAATCTAATCAGAGAGATCTACTTTGATTTTTTTTTTTGTTAGTGGAGAGAGAGAGATTCTTCATTGGGGAAAGAATAAAATAAAAAACTGTGTGAAATGATGGATTAATTTGTGCTTCAGGTCATAAGAATATTATATAGAAGGTTATCTTTGTTTTTTCATTAAAATTTAAATCTTATGATGAAATGTATATAAAATATAATTTTTGAAACTATAAAAGTGTAATCACAGTCAAAATATTTTTTCTAAAAATAAAAATAAAAAACAAAGCACAATAAAGTAGAGATATGAAATTAATAGGATACATATTTGTTTTTAATATAACACCATATGTTTTTAACTTTTAAGTTGTACAATTGATTCTTTATGGTTTGGTTTCTTAAGTAGTAGAAATAATCAATGATAAAATCCATTTTTCATTAATTTTGACTTTTAAATAAAAGGAATGCACATGTAAGATTTCAATTAGTTTCAATTTAAAAATAATAATTTAATAAAAATGCAAAGAAAAACTAAAAAAAAAATATTTTTTATTTATGTACAATTAGAAAAGTTCGCTTTTTTTTTTTATTTACATTGGAAAAGGTTACCACCATAAAAAAGAAAGATTAAAAAAATTTTGCTTAATTTTTTATTTCTTCATGCTCAATTTAATTTTTTAGTTTACCATCCAACTTTTTATTTTAATCTCGAAAGCTAAAGAAAAACCTTAGAAATGAAGTAAATTTTATGTAAATTTTCAAAGAGCTTCAACAAATAAATCTAGGTTTCATAAAAAATTAAATTGTAATAAATCCTATGAAAATAAACATTCATTATCATCTAGTATGTTTCATCTATAATTGATGACATCTCCTTTTAAATTTAAGAAATTATTATAGAAACACCATTATGCCTAAAATATCCTTGTTTATACCAAAATAAACTTTATTTACCTCAAGTGTTTTTTAAATGTTTTATCCATTTTCTTTACTCTAATATTATTATTTAGTGTTAATTGACAAAGATCTATGTTCTGAAAAAAAATAATCTATTAGGATGATACTCTAGTGATTTGTTTGGAAAAAATAAATAATCTACTAATTTTAACATAGTTTCATTAAACTATTGATGACTATTAATTTTTCAAAACATTTATGGTTTGTTTTTTAACCGAAGAACTCATTGATTTTACCTAAAAACAAAGATTTTTTTATTGTCTAAAATATGATATTATGCCAAGTTACCATAGCACTAACTGCTCCATAATCTTCAATGGATAAAAATCTTTTATATTTTTTTTATTTAAATATTATTATTGATAATGTTTTAAAATTCAAGATACTTAGAAATATGATTTTTTAGGTGATTGGATAATGAGTTTAATCATGTGTTCTTGCTATTTGATCCATTCTTCATATCTAAGAAATGTGATAGCTTGATCAAAGAAGCTAAATACGCACAAAACAGTCACTTTAAGGAGGATTTAGGAACTCTCATATGCTTAAGTTGGTATCTTCATTGAGAGTGATCACAATAAATATGCAAAAAGAGTATTAAATCTCAAGAACTAGGTTGTTTGTTCTTGTTTAGGTGTATACTAAGTGATGTGAACCTTGTGATCACGTGGTCACGCAACCTACAATCAAGATTGAGATCTGATCCTGAAAAGCCGAAATAGGTCTAATAGGAGTGTGACATCATGAAAACTTGTCCCAAGACACCAACACTGTTGGAATAAGTAGAATGCCGCCACGAAACTGGTTAATCTTCGATAAGTAAGATTCAGTTCGTTCAAGAACTGAAGAATGCAATAATCACTCTCACACGTTAAAACTGAAAAATTTAGAAGTAATATTTACCAATGGATGCTGAAATTTAGGTTACATGTGTTTAAATAGTTTTTAAAAATTAACCATAATGGATCTACCCTTGTAAGTTGAACGGACCCATATACAAAACTGACCTAGAAACCCTAAACTGAAAAGCTCATAACCTGATCCAAACAAGCCTTGGATCCTAGCTCAAGACACAGTTTTTAATTAAGCCCAAACATGAAAGAAAATAATAAAAATAACTAATCTGTCATTAAATAGCACCAGCCATTATTTCCTTGTGTAGCTAGAATGTATAAGGAATCCTTGTAAGAAAAGGATTCTGGAACATTACTGAATCCTTGCCACTCTTGGAAATTATATTGCAGCTCATTAAAGTTTATTGTGGAATTAGAAAATTTTCAAAATAAGCTGCCACATCCTTTTACAAAAAAGATCCTTGCCAAATGGGAAGTCCACAAATCAAAAGAAAGTAAATAACAAAATTTATACAGCATGTTCTAACATATATTGCAAGTTCTTTTTGAACTCCGATTCACCTAAAAATTTACCCCAACATAGACAAATACCCCTGGAATTTTCTTTTAAAGTTTCAGCTCGATCAAATGGTTGAATTTAGAGTTATGCTCAATAGTGTAAAACTAGACGGTAGAACATTTTATGCCAAAATCTGAATATGACCTTGCTTGGATTGTATCACAAGGCTAAACCATATACTTAACCATATCAACAACCAATCTCAAACACATAACTGAATGCTTACTATAAGGAATCCAAGACTGAACCTGAACCGTATCATTCCCTCCATTTTTAAGAAGATTCGCCCTCAAATCTTGAATAGGATCAGTAGCGACTTCATTAGCCTCTCATTTAAGCATGCAGAATTCCCTTATTGCTAACACCTTCGTCTTTTAAATGATAAGAATTTCAAATAAGCATGTTGTACTAACCATTTTCGTACATACTTTTGAATTCTAACCACAACGGATCTCCTTCATCTTTCATTCTTTTGGCATTGTACCTCCTTTTCCGTTAAAGCTTGAAGATCATAGAATAATCTTCTACACTTATCAACTTCTCGTTCTAAAACCCCCAAGTCATGAGTTAGTTTTTTGTATCCTTGAGCTTAGAATCTTCCTTTGTTCCCTCTCCTTTGCAGAATACATAACCCAAATAGAAAAAAAAAAAGAAGTAGACGAAGACACAACAAGAATAGAGTTTAGGATAGGAAGAACATTGATTTAGACTCGAAATTACAAATCTGACTTTTATATGAACCAGAACTGATCGAAAACAAACAGATGTGAAAGTGATGAAAATGACTCTAACAACAGCTAGATATCCAGCTTGAAAATGACTTTTATATGGACAGTTCCCTAGGTATGAAAGCTTCAAGAAAGCCACCAGCTTTGCAGGTTGTTATGCCACCTCTTATTTTAGTAAGTATTTCTTGTGAAATACGTAATAATGTCAGTTAGCCAAGGAAAGAAATAAGTCTACTAGCCTGCAGAAGATAGCTCAGCTAGAAACCCATTATTCGATGGATAATAACATGCCAGCTGAACCTTTTCCACTAATATTCATTAAACAACAACGTTCAACATGGTACTGCTACTATAGCTGATTGTAAGGTTATTCAAGCCAACCTCTAAGCTTCTCATAATGTTTCAGAAATGAATCATGTATTGGGTTCTAACTTTGATGGGTTGAAGGTAGGGGCCCAACACCTAGAACAACAAAACCTCAATCCCAAATTAAATTTTTTTAAATGCTTTGAAAGGTTCTGCTGTTAATGACAATTAGGGTAACAAGACCCTTGGTATGAATACAGTCCATAACCTGCAAGTTCCCCCCTTTATGGCTGTCGTGTGAAAGTAGCTCCTCCACTTAATGTGTTTGAAGATGGCTACAAACTTTGGCAATCCACCCTAGTCGGACATTTTATGGGTCAAAAGTTATCGTATCCCGTTGTTAATTCTATTGCCAAAAGAATATGGGCCTCCTACAGTCCATCAGAAGTTTTATCGTCAAAGGATGGTTTCTTTCTCTTCAATTTTGATTTTGTTGATCATGTTACTAATGTTTTGGATAGAGCTCTATGGCACATGGCAAACAGACCTTTAGTACTTAAACGTTGGCAACCAAACATGCAATTTTTGAAAGATAATTTGGCCAAAGTTCCGGTATGGGTTAAGTTTTATAATGTTCCTCTTGAGTATTGGACTATTAATGGGTTGAGTTGTGTAACCAGTGCTATTGGTGTTCCCCTTCAGCATCTTACTACATTGCTGCGTATAAAGCTTAGCTACGCGAGAGTTAGTGTTGAGATAAATGCTTCGCAGATGCTGGTTAAGGAATACGACCTATGCTGTTCAAATGGGTTATTCAAAACAATTTCAGTTGATTATGAATGTCTTTGGACATACAACAACAATATTTTCTAATAAAAAAGTTGATAATCTTTCAGAAGAGGAATAATGGTGTTGTTAGCTCTAAATTTATGGATAACAAGCAGAATCAGTTTTAATAGCAGGTAGTTGTTACAAGGAATAAGGGCTCTACTTGTGGTGAGTGACACGATCAAAGAGTTGATGTCTTATCCCAGGTGCAGGAGTGTCGAAGTAATAAATAACCCGGCAAGACCGAGGTCGAACCATAGGGAGGTCAACTATATAAATTACAAATAAAGAAAAAGATTTGAAGAGAATAATAACAGAAAAGGAGTTGAAAAGAGTTTTGGGATGTGATATTGATGTAAGGATTAAACAATGATAAAACAGATGTCAAGGTTAGAGGATTCACTAATGGTATTTCAAATAAATATAATATATACTCAATTGAAAACCACACACAAATGAGGTTCCAATCGGATGATTTATCGTTATTAGCTTATTATAAATTATTAACATGATCATATTAATCATCTTATCTAAGTAACACCATACTTATAAATATCATCAGACATTCATGTTGCTAGCTTATATGTTAACAACAAATCAAGTTCCTCTCATAACAATGATGTCGGCCGAAAACTATGAAGGATCAAGCATTTGATGTACCAAGTGTTATACAACACAAATCTAGATTAACCATTTAACAAGCAAGATATTAAGAATTAGTAAGATAAAAAGATAAGACATGTTAATATCAAACTTTCTTGGATATAAACATTGAAGTTCATGTTGAGTTTATATTATACATATTCTAACACCATTAGAGAAACCTTTTCACCTTGACATAATTAACTTAGCTAAACATAATGAAGAAGAAGAACATAAATAAACTAGATAAGAACATAGTTATGATGAAAAGCATAAACAAGATATTAATGAAAGCAAAACTTAAGCATTACAAAATATAAAGAAAGAAAGCAAGAACATGATCTTGATTTGAAAACCAAGATGACTAAATACATGGCAAATGCCTCCTTTTATAAGCTAAAATTTGGAACTATTGATTGGTTGACAAACTATTTAGTTGGTGGCCAACCATTGATTAGGTGGCTGGTTTTTGACATTGTTGGCTGCTGGTTATTGACATTGTTGGCTGCTGGTTATTGACATTGTTGGTTGATTATTGATATTGTTGGCTGGCCAAAACGTCATTGATAACATCAGAATTAGAGCCCTTTGTTCTATGAAAGCTGTGGGCAATTGTCTTAGCTTTCCAACAAAAAAAACTAGAGCTCATTTGGACTTCTAGAACTCAAGATATGAACTGAAAACCGAACAGTGTCTGAGCTGCAGGATAGATTTCGACTTCTCTGTTGTTGCTAAGATTTGAACTTGAAAACGACATAATTGAGTCTTGGACTCCCATGAAAGTTTTAGGTCTATGTCTTAGCTTTCCATCCATATAAAGTAGACCAAAATCCAAGGTCTACAACTCCAGTTATGATCCAATAACCGAATGATGTTCCAGTTTGGAATTGAACCAACATCTCTTCTCTTAGCCTAGTCCTCTTTTTGTCTCTTCACTTTCAATAGTTAATCACATCAATCAATCAATCCTTTGAATTGTGAGATATACCTGCATTCAAAACAAGCATTTACCATAAATTAAAGATATATTATATTATCAGACTTGTCATTATAAAACATGCTTTAGTTAGGGAATTTAATGATACTTTAGTGTAATATGATGATATAAAGCCTTAATGAGAATGCATTTTTAAGTACTAATCAGTGAGAATGGTTGTTCAACATCTAATATGCATAATTTTGATTGTGATGAGGATGGTTGTTCGACATTTGGTATAAATGATTCTGATTGTAATGAGGATGGTCATTCGACATCTGGTGTGCGTAATGCTGAATGTTATGAAGTTGGAAATCCTACTTCTCCTCTTGTTCTGAAGAGTTTACGAGGAGATATAGTGCAGAAGAAGGGGGCTACATGTACTCTCTTAGAACAAAGGTTTGTCGACTCCAATACAACTACGTGTGAGATCATGAACCAGGTTCCTTCGATCATTAGTAATGAGGCGAATGTTGATATTGAAGTTAGGAGAGGTGATACGGGTGGGGAATATACTGATCAGAAGTTAGGGGAGGTGATACGGGTGGGGAATGTACCAGTCTCGGCAAGTCCTTAAACTCCGAATTCCACTAGAGAAGAAAATGTTAATCAACTAGCTAGTAAGGCTCTACTCTCTAGAGAAAAAGAAGAAGGGTTCAGTGGGCTCTTCAAAGAAAAATAAGAAATCAGGCTCCTCGCGAGGGGGCAAGTCAAGGTAATCTTTGTGTTGTTATTTGTCTTCCTCTTTATTTTCCTATGATTATTAGATGTTGGAATGTTAGAGGTTTGAATGATCCTATAAAGCATTCAGAATTGTGTCATCTCATCCAGTAGGAGAGGGTGACTCCTTTTGGTTTGGTTGAAACTCGGGTTAGAGACAAGAATAAAGAAAATGTTTCTCAACTTCTTCTTCGTAACTGGTATTTCTTGTATAATTATGATTATCTTATCGCGGTCGTCTTTGTTGGAATGCTGATGTGGTGAAGGTTCCATTTTGGGCATGTCAAACCAGGCTATTTATGTTTGTGTCACTATATTAGGTACCAATATTTGCTTTAATGCTTCAATTATTTACGGAGATAATAGTGCGTCGTTACGTGAGGCTTTATGGTTTGATATATTGAGTCAGAGTGATGGTTGGGAGTCCACCCTATGGATTCTTATGGGCGACTTTAATGCTATCTAAAACTTCGTAGGCTGGTCATATAGACATATTCAAAACTTGTATTCAAGAAGTTAAAGTGGATGGTCTTCGGTATTCACGTATGCACTATACTCAGACGAACCAGTGTCCTGAGAATCTGATTATGCGGAAACTAGATATAGTGCTTGTGAATGAGAAGTGGAGTTTGAACTTCCCATTGTCGGAAGCTAGACTCTTTCCTTTTGGTGTATCAGACCATTCTCCCATGGTGGTAAAAGTTGTTGGTGATGATCAAAACATCAAGAAACCATTCAAATTCTTTGATATGTGGTGGATCATGATGAGTTCATGCTCTGGTGAAGAAAGTTTGGGATTAGAATTTGGGGGGTTGTCCAATGTATCGGTTGTGTTGCAAACTCAGAAAGCTAAAGCAAGTATTGAAACTTTTCAATAAGGATCATTTCTCCAACATTTCTAATAGAGTTAAAGATGCAAAAGATGAAATGTATCAGGCTCAACATGCTCTGCATACAGCGTATGGAAATCCAACTTTGTGCATGCGTGAAAAGGTTGTTGTACGTAACTACACTACTATCGTTAGGGTCGAAGAGAGTTTTTTCAAGCAAAAGGCAAGGATACAATAGCTTAGCTTGGGGTACCAGAATACTAGCTACTTCATAAATTAGTAAATGGAAGACGTAACAGAAATAAGAATCTTATTTCTTAGCTGGTTGTATTGGTTTCCCTAACGAATCTAGTGAGGTTTCAGTTTTACAGTCGGTGGCTAGCCTGTAGCCATCTGTTGTTTTATGTTTCTGTTATCATTGTAAATCTGGGGTATGCCCCTTATAATGTTTGTATCTTCTTCTTTTAATACATACGTCAACTTACCAAAAAAAAAGAAAAAAGATTCTCTAAGTTACAAGAAAGGATGGGGAAGTTGTTGAAGGGCACGAGGCTGCCAAATCAGAAGTAATTGCGTACTTCTAGAGTGTGGTAGGAGTGAAACAAAGGGTTGGGATTGTGAACGAGAAAGTGATAGAATCGACTATTAAATTGAAACTGACTTTTATGTAGAAGCATTTACTAGTGCAAGATGTAACAAGGAAGGAGATTAAAGATGTTATGTTTAGTCTGAAAAACAATAAAGCCCCTAGTTCGGATGGTTTCAACGCAGGGTTCTTCAAACGAATATGGCACATAGTTAGGGAAGATGTAATCAACGTTGTTAACGCTTTCTTTCAGGCTCGTAGAATGCTTAAGAAAATGAATGCAACAACCATTTCCCTTATTCCTAAAGTTGCTAATCCTACAAGATTGACAGATTTTCGTCCTATATCTTGTTGCAATATAGTTTACAAATGCATCACTAAGAGTTTAGCCGATATAATTAAAGTTGTTTTGCCATTCTTAGTAGGCCCGTATCAAGCCGCTTTGTATCAGGACGGGGAATCAGCAACAACATTCTTTTGTCTTAGGAATTAATGAAAGGTTATCATAAAAATAAAGGGCCTGCTCGTTGTGCTATGAAAGTAGATCTGATGAAGGCTTATGACTCGGTTCGATAGGATTTCATTGATGTTGCTTTAACAAAAATAGGATTCCCTATAACAGTCATTGATTGGATCATGGTTTGTGTTACATCATGCCAATTCTCTATTAACATCAATGGTGAGCTTGCAGGTTACTTCCAAGGGGGGAGAGGGCTGAGACAAGGTAATCCATTAACTCCATATTTGTTTGTCCTATATATAGAAATCCTTTCAGGGCTGTTCCGCAAGATGAGTGACAATTGAAACTTCAAATTCCACTAGAGATGTAATGAAGATAAAAGTTCCCATCTTTTTTTTTTGCAAATGACTTGATGATTTTCAATAAAGGGGATGTAAACTCAGTTCGAATGATCAGAAATGTGCTTAAAAAAGTTTCAATGTCAGGTTTGTATCCACATCCAAACAAAAGTTACATCTTTTTGAGTGGTCTGTTGGATGCCAAGAGAGATCAGATTATTCGTATTCTTAGGTTTAGAGAGGGTGAGCTTCCTATAAAGTATTTGGGAATGCCTCTTATCTCGTCAATGCTTAAGGCTATTTATTGTAAGGGCCTCATGGATTGAATCACCTTTAAAGTTTAGCGTTGGACTTGTAGAACACTCTTGTATGCAGGACGAGTACAACTGATTAACTCAGTTTTATTTTCTATTTTGGTCTATTGGGCACCTCTCTTCCTTTTACCTGAGTAAATAATTAAAAATATTGAGCAAATTATGAGATCCTTTCTTTGGTTAAGTTCGGATATGAGAACTACTGGGGCGAAAGTGGTTTGGGATCCAGTGTGTCTTCCATAAAAGAAGGGGGGCTAGCAATCAAAAGGATAACAAAATGGAACTAGATTGCTTTGGTGAAACACATTTGGAATCTGTACAATGACTCAGATTGCTCAATCTGGTTTACTTGGATCAGATCCAATATGTTGCGAGGTAGAAAATCAAGGCCCTAGAGAATTGCTCTTGGGCTTGGACAAAGATCCTTAAGCTCAGATCTTTAGCATGGTCTAAGATGAAGTACACCATAGGAGATGGAAGGGAAACTTCTCTATGGTTTGACAATTAACATCCTCACAGCCCACTCGCGGATTCTTACGGCAAGAGATTCATCTACGATTCAGGTATGAGAAAGAACGCGATGGTGAGTGTGAACGTCACTCAGAATGAAGAATTCCTACCACTCAAGCTATTGGCTGGTACCCCATTATAGACGCTATTCCTTCCAATTTTTATCCTAAGATAGGGAAGAGAGACAAGATTGTTTGGTTTGATTCACCAAATCTGAGGTTCTCAGTCAAAGTAGCTTGGGAGCAACTCAGAATCTGTAATTAGATGGTTGATTGGCATGACATTGTGTGGTTCAAGAATGCTATTCCAAGACATTCTTTTCTTCTACGGCAGTAATACGAACCTCATGATCACGTGGTCACGCAACCCACAATCAAGATTGAGATCTGATCCCGGAAAGCTGAAATAGGTCTGATAGGAGTGTGACACAATGGAAACCTGCCCTAAGGCACCAACACTACTAGATTGAGTAGAATGACGCCACGAAGCCAGTTAATCTTCACTAAGTCAGATTTAGTTCGTTCAAGAACTGAAGAACGCAAGAATCACTCTCACACGTTAAAACTGAAAAATTCAGAAGTAATTATCCTCAAAGCTGCCAAAATTTTGGCTTACATGAGTTTAAATAGTTCTTGAAAAATTAACCCTAATGGACCCCTTATGTGGACTTATATGAGGTCCACTCAAAACTGACCCAAAAACCCTAAATAAAAAGCCCATAACTTAATCCAAACAAGCCTGGGATCCTAACTGAAACAAAGTATTAATTAAGCCCAAACATGAAAGAAAATAATAAAAATAACTAACTTGTCATTAAATACCACCAGCCCTTCTTTCCTTGTGTAGCTAGGATGAATATGGAATCCTTATAAGAAAAGGATTCTGAAACATTAATGAATCCTTGCCACACTTGGAGATTATATTGCAGCTCATTAAAGATCCTTGTGGAACTAGAAAATTCCCAAAAGAAGCTACCATATCCTTGTACGAAAAGGGTCATTGCCAAATAGGAAGTCCACAAGTCAAAATGAAGTAAATAACAGAATTCGTATAGCCTGTTCGGACCTATATTGCAAGTCCTTTCCGAATGTGGATTCTCCTAAAAATGTACCCCAACATAGACAAACACCTTTGGAATCTTTTGGTAACGTTTCAGCTCAATCCAACGGTTGAATTTGAAGTTATGCTCAATAGCGTAAAACTGAACGGTAGAAACTTTTACGCCAAAATCCGAATCTGACCTTACTTGGTTCGTATCACAAGGCTGAACCGTATCAGGCTAGTTGTCCAACAAAAGCTCACAACTCAGGATAAACTACATCAATTTGGTCTCCATGGTCCCAGCTAGTGCTTACTCTGTTTTCTTAACAATGAAGATCACAACCACTTGTTCTTTGAATTCTCTTATTTTAAAGCGATATGGTGGGATGTTTGTGACAAATGCGACATTCCTAGAATGAGAAAAAAATGGGGTGAATGGTTTAGATGAGTTATTGATGAGGATTAGCCCAAGACCAAGCGTAATCATGCCAACGACCCGTTGGAGGTGCCAATTAGGCCAATTACAAGAGCTAGGGCAAAGAAGCTTAAAGAAGCATTGAATGGGCTTGTTCAGAACATATGGAGCAAAATGGACATAGAGGGACTTGAGACATTTAAGGAGCATGAAGAACAACCTTTAATTCATCTAATTCAGGTCCAAGAAGAGCCCACTTCGTGTGGAACAAAGGGCTGATGTGTCCGGCCCAATACCAGCCTTGTTAGGCTTTTTTTTTCCCTAACGCTACAAGGATAGAAAGTCAACAATTTATTCTCCTAATTAAGTAAGGAAGTTGGCCAGATCTTATTCCTAAAGAGGGAAGGATTATTTAATGCTTTTCCTAACTTAAGAAGGAAAGTAATTAAATCAGAAACAAAGGAGGAAATTTGTTTTCTTATTTGTCCAAGATAAACAAGGAAATCCAAGCTAATCAAGGACATCAAAGGAGGCAGCAACACAAATTTTTCAAATCAGATTTCTCCTAATTTATTTGGGATTTCTTAAGGGTGACAAATCTGATTCTAACATATTTAGGATGGTAATTTTTAGATTTTTATTAATTTTTATTATTTTCTTCTTAGTCTTTGGGTTATTATTACTTATTTAGGTCAATTGTAAGTGGGCTTCATATAAGTCCACCTAAGGGGGGTCTATTAGGGTTTTTTTAAGTCTAGTCAATATAAATAAAGGCATAACCAAACATGTAAGGTTACGCAATTTTCAGATAAATAAACTTCTTTGCCACACTTGTGTGTTGGTGGGATAATCTCCCTTCCTTGGTTCTCTAAAAAACAGAAAACTACTTATCGAAGAACAACTGGCTTCGTGGTGTCATCCTAATACTTCTCGTTCACGAATCAATATTCATTGGGTGAGGGTTTTTTCGTTTTCAATAGTGTTGGTGCCTAGGTACAAGTTATCTTTGTGTCACACTTCTATCAAACCTATTTTACTTGGCTTTCCGGGAATTGGTGTATTTGCATGTGGGTTGCGTGACCACGTGATCACGAGGTTCGCATCAACAACTGTCACTTGAAATGGTAAAACTTTCAGAAATTGTTCTTGTAAACTGGGTTTCGCAGCTATGGTGTATTGTGTTTGGCAATGGAATGTAAGGATCTTTGTAGGTATGTCTAGAAATTTGAATTTGGTCTTCGATCAATTCGAAGGGATCATTCACGGCAAGCTCGATCTGATGAGAAACATTCCATCAACAAATGAAAACATTAGGATCCAAAGAGCCTAGAAGGTGAATAATGTAGAATCTTAAACTGATGTTTGGTTGGTTTTATTCTTGTCTCTAGCTAGTCTAACTAGGTCTTGGTTTTCTGTTTGGTGGCCTTCGTATGTCCATTTGTTGTTTTTAAGACTTTTTTTTTACATTGTAAATCTGGGGTATGCCCCTTATAAAACCTTCTTCTCTTTTATACATATGTCAACTTACCAAAAACAAACAGCCAAATATTCCAAGTATGATGATAATATATTGGCAGGAACGGAACCAACAGAAACAAAACAAGTTTTGGAAGATAAAGCAAAACAGACCAGTTACGGCAAGACAAAATCTGATTTTGGAACCTAAAGAAAACACTATCCAAATGACCTCAAATTTAATATATAGTATTCTGATACCAAACAAACAACAAATCTATATTTATAGGTCGTTCTCTTATGTTTAGTTACCCAAACCCCTTGTATGATCAGTTTGCAACAGAATTGAATTTTAAAGTAAAATCTTAAACAAAAGATATCATAAGAAGCCCAAATTTAATATATGATGTGAATATGAAATTTTAATTAATTCTGAGGTGGTTTGCTTATGGTTCACTAAGAGTTGTGTTTCTGTGGCAGGATTGAATCATCCTTTACATTTCATCTAATCTCTATTTTTTTATATATGCCATTGATATGATTAGAGATAGTAACAAGATGAAATATAACCATTTTTGTTTAAAAGACACGAACACAAAGAACAAGAAGATGAATGATGCAAACACTAAAAAACTTAGAGGAACACTAAAAAAACCAAAAATAACAGAAAGATATGACCTTGTTTCGGAGCCTAGTGATATCAACTGATGTGAACCTCGTGGTCACGCAACCCACAATCAAGATTAAGGGGGCGTTTGTTTGCTTGGAAAGTGGTTTTCTGGAAACCACTTTCTAAACTTTTCTGTGTTTGTTTGCCATTAGAAAAGTTGGTCAACGGAAAACACTTTCCAGTCAAAGGAAAATTTGGCTTGATTTCCAGAAAAGTGTTTTCCTTTTATTTTGGGTGGAAAACATTTTCCAGAAGTTGTGAAAAAATTAGAAATATCATATTATTTGCTGATTATATCAAATTTGGTCCTCAAACATTTGATTGATATATATTTTGTTTGAATCTTTTTTTTTTAATTTCATCTCTTAAAATTTGATTTAATTTGATTTTTATATTAACTTTGATCATTTTTATGATTATTATTTGCTTTTCTCTTATTATTTTTTAATTAAAATTTTTCATCTATCAAATTTGATCTTCATTTTTTTTATTGTTACTTATATTAGTTGAAATAATTTATGAAATTATAATTATTATTATTTTAATTTCATCATCTTTCAATTTTTTTATTTGTTAGATTTGATCTCTATTATTTTGATTATTATTTATTTTATTTGAGATAATTTATGAAATTAGATTTTTTTTTTCAATTTCATTATCATTCAACTTTTTAATTTGTAAGATTTGTTCCTCATTATTTTAATAAACTTGAAAAAAATAAAACATTAATAAGCTATTTTCCAGCTCATTTTCCATAACATAACCAAACACTGAAAATTGTTTTCCAACTTATTTTCCTTGACACTACCAAACATCGAAAAATAATTCACTTTACAGGAATTCACTTTCTAAGGAAACCACTTTCCAAAAGAAAACTACTTTCCAGAAAACAAACGGGGCCTAAGATCTGATCTTAGAAAGCCAAAATATGTCTGATAGGAGTGTGACACAATGGAAACTTGCCCCAAGGCACCAACACTATTGGAATGAATAGAATGACACCATGAAGCTAGTTAATCTTTGATAAGTCAGATTCAATTCGTTCATGAACTGAAGAATGCAAGAATCACTCTCACACGTTAAAACTAAAAAATTCAGAAGTAATATTCATTAATGGCTGCCCAAATTTAGGTTACATATGTTTAAATAGTTCTTAAAAATTAACCTTAATGAATCTACCCTTATAGGCTGAACTGACCTATATACAAAACTGACCCAGAAACCCTAAACTGAAAAACCCATAACCTGATCCAAACAAGCCTTTGATCTTAGCTCAAGACAAAGTTTTAATTAAGTCAAAACATAACTAATCTGTCATTAAATAGCACCAACTCTTATTTCCTTGTGTAGCTAGGATGGATAAGGAATTCTTATAAGAAAAGGATTCTGGAAATATTACGGAATCCTTGTCACTCTTGGAAATTATGTTGCAACTCATTAAAGATTCTTATGGAACTAAAAAATTCCCAAAACAAGCTGCCACATCTTTTTACAAAAAGGATAATTACCAAATAGAAGGTCCACAAGTCGAAGGGAAGTAAATAACAAAATTCGTACAGCCTGTTTTGACCTATATCGCAAGTCCTTTCCGAACTCTGATTCACCTGAAAATTTACCCTAATATAGAAAAATACTTCTGGAATCACCTGGTAAAGTTTCAGCTCGATTCAATAGTTGGATTTGGAGTTATGCTTAATAGTATAAAACTGGACAGTAGAAAATTTTACGTCAAAATCTGAATCTGACCTTGGATTGTATCACAAGGCTGAACCATATATACTGAACCACATCAACAACCAATGTCAAACACATAACTGAATGCTTACTACAAGGAATCCAAGGCTGAACCTGAATCGTATCACTAAGTACTCTTTAAATGAAAATGGCGTTTCTATGTAAATAATAGGTGCAATATGTTGATAATGTAGAATTTATGAATATTTTACCTAAATAGTTTGGTGGTATTTATACTTTATAAACCTTGTCCTTTTGCTTACATAAAGGGGTTAAAGAGTCATTTCACCATTGTAATATCCCGTACATAAATATTAATGAAGAACAAATATTCATTACACACGCATTAATGAGATGAAAAATTAGTAGGTCATATAAGACTCTTGTACACATAAAGGTGTAGATAAGGTATAGACTTTCTAAGTAAGTTCATGCATTATATGTAATAAGTAAAAAAATACCCATCTCTATAAGGATAAGATGTATAGAGCCCCTAACACTTTAAATCCAAGCTAAAAAGCTTGGGTGATTTAAAAACAAATCCTAAGGGGGCAAGCATTGAGCCAAACAATGCATAAAACTAGGCTTTGGTCATACGCTAGGGTCCAAGGGCGCTAAAACCTAGCATTGGGCCGAAGCACGGTGTCTGGGCCCAAGGGGCGCTCAACAATGAGCCTAAGCCTAAACTTGTTTTTGAATCCTCTTAGGGCTGGACCATTGAAAAAATATGCTCGAGCCAACAAAAAGTTGTTGAAATGTTTTTAATAAATCATGATCAATCAATTATTTTTTATTATTATATTTCAAATCTCATTATCATATTTAAATTTGATGGATTAGATTGGATGAGAGAATAATATAGCCATATTTTAATTTTTTTTAATTATATACTAAATTGTGTTTATTATATTAAATCATGTTAATTCATTTTAAATTTAAGAACTTAGATTTAACATAAATGAATTAAAGGAACAAGAGAAGAATCCCTCCCTTATTGGTTCATCTTTGTAACCAATATCATATAAAACAAAAATAAGAATTAAGACTAAATGTAAAAATGCAATACAATATCATTAAGATAGAATGAAATATTGCAGCAAAAAACTAAAGTGGTTTATAAATAAATTAAACACTTTATATGTAATGGGTTAATTTTGGACAGAAAAAAAAAGATTAAATGAGGTTTATTTAGCTCCTAAACTTGTGCACGAGCTTGGGCTACAAGGGTTTCTAATGTGGCTTTCATTCATTGAAGAATTTGAGTCATTTCTTTCCTAGGATATGTATGGCAACTAGGAGCTCTATAAATATTTTAGTTTCAGTTGTCTTTTATTTCTTTTGGTTCTCTTTCAGTTATGCCAGATTAGAGAAAATTACTTAGTTTTTCAATCTTAATTTATGCTTTTGGGTTTGATTAATTAGTTAAGGCTCAAGACTTGTTTAAGCTTAATTATTAATTAGTTTTCAACTATGGCCCAAGGATTGTTTATGATGCGGATCAACCCAACACCAAGGTTAATTATGCCAAAGACCCATTGGAGGTACCAAGTAATTACAAGATTAAGGGCAAAGATGCTTAAAGAGGAATTGAATGAGATTGTTCAGAATATATAGAGCAAGATGGACTTAGAGGACCTTGGGACACCTAGGGAGCATGAAGGACAACCTCTAATTCATCTAAACCAAGGCAAAAAAGAGCCCAATGCGTGTGGATCAAAGGGTTGTCAGATCTGATTTCCTAAGCTACGAAGGATTAATTAATGATTCTCCTAATTTAGGAAGGAAACTAAATTAAAAGGTATAAAAAAAGGAGATTTTCTTTATTAATTGATGTGAACATCGTAATTACATGGTTCCTTTCCCAAATGCAAATCTCTATCTCTTTGGGGCTATAAGCGTCTAATAGGACCCATATTAAATCTCTTAAATGACTTCTGAACACTAGCTAGCTCTGGACCTACCTTTATTAGCCATGAGCGATCACTGAGCGGAGTTGAAAGAAAAGAGACTTGACATGTCGCTCGCAAGTTCGGAATGAACGGAGCGGAAGAGATCAGCAGTTCTAGGGAGAGGTGAAAACAACAAGCACTTGGGACCACGGAGCCACCATTTAAGACAAGGCTAAACGAGGCCATCCTTGTAGTAAACTCCTCTCTGAAGAGAGTGAGTCTATAGAGCCAACGAGCCGAATCTATTTTGTCTCTTAATAGCCGATCCTTTAGTTCTGTAAACTATTGTACCAGTAGGGCTCGCCCATTTTCCTCCACTCGCCTGAATCCCAAATCCCGACCCCTTAACCCATCGTAAACTTTGTTCATTGTGGGATAAGAATCGAAAGGTATAGCTTTTACACGGGAACGGAACGAGCTAGAGTGAAGGAGGGATTGTACCACAGCTTGCTTCGAGACTGAAAGGAAAAGTGATCCTATTCCTCACTCCTTAGCTGTCATGGTATTCATGTTACGAAGCTAGTTATTCTTCGATAAGTCGTTTTCAGTTCTTTAGAGAATTATGAAAGGGAGATTGTCTCACCAACACACACACACACACAAAGTGCGACAAACAAGAAGTTTTATTAATCTGAATTGGCTAACTTACATATCTAGTTATGCCTTTATTTATACTAACTCTAGACTTAAATAAACCTTAATAGACCCCCCTTAGGTGGACTTATATGATGCCCACTTACAATTGACCAAAATAAGTAATAATAACCCAAAGACTAAGAATAAAATTAATAACAATCTGAAAATTATTATCCTAAATATGGTACAATCAGATTTGTCACTATTAAGAAGTCTCAAATAGACTAGGAAATCTGATCTGAAGGTAGAATTAATTCTGAAGTCTTCTTTCCTTATTGTAGCTAGGACGAATGAGGAATCCTTGTAAGAAAAGGATTCTAAAACTTTTATAAATCTTCGCCACACTTGAAAACTATGTTGCAATCCATTAAAGATCTTTGTAGAACTAGGAGATTCCAAAAACAAGTTGTCACATCCTTTTAGGAAAAGAATCTTAGCCAAATAAGAAGTTCACAAGCCAAAAGGAAGTAAATAACAAAATTCGTACGACCTCTGTTGACCAGTATTGCGGTGTTTTCCTGAATCCGATTGACCTAAAATTTTAACCTTGCTCAAGGTAGGACAACATGTTAGGGGACTCCACATAACATTTCAGCCCGATCCAACGGTCGGATTGAGAGTTATGACTGTTGTCGTAAACTTGGACAATTGCGCATTTTACTTCGGAATCTGAATCTAATTGTTTTTTCATTGTCCGGATCGTATCATTCCCTCTCTCTTCAAGATGATTCATCCTCGAATCACTAACAGGTTTGATGGACAATTCCTTAGCCTTTTGTTTTAGCCGTTGGAGTTCTTTTCTTGCATGCAATGCCTGTAACAACATTGTATAAATGTAGTTGCCGATAATAATTTCAAATAAGCATGTCTTCCCATCCACTTGCGTGTTTATTTTTGAATGATAACCATTGCTGTCCTTTTTTTTTGTGTGATGTGAATCTCGTGATCACGCAAACCCACACGCAAAGACACCAATTCCTGGAAAGCCAAGTAAATCAGATTTGACAGGAGTGTGACACAAAGATAACTTATACCTAGGCACCAGCACTATTGAAAACGGAGACCCCCACCCAACGAATATTGATTTGCGAACGAGAAGTATAAGGATGACGCCACGAAGATAGTTGTTCTTCGATAAGTCGTTTTCAGTTCTTTAGAGAACCAAGGAAGGGAGATTATCCCACCAACACACAACAAATGCGACAAAAAGGTTTATTGATCTGAAAATTACGTAACCTTACATGTTTGGTTATGCCTTTATTTATAATGACTCTAGACTTAAAGAAACCCTAATGGACCCCTTTAGGTTGACTTATATGAAGCTCACTTACAAGTGACCCAAATAAGTAATAATAACCTAAAGACTAAGAAAAAAATAATAAAAATCCAAAAATTACCATCCTGAATATGGTTGAATAAGATTTTTCACTCTTAAGAAGTCACAAATAAACTAGGAGAAATCTGATTTGGAAAATTTGCGTTGCTGCCCCCATTGATGTTCTTGATTAGCTTGGATTTCCTTATTTAACTTGGACAAATAAGAAAACAAATTTCCTCCTTTGTTGCCGATTTAATTACTTTCCTTCCTAAGTTAGGAAAACCATTAAATAATCCTCCCCTCTTTAGAAATAAGATCTGGCTAACATTCTTATTTAATTAGGAGAATAAATTGATGACTTTCTATCCTTGTAGTGTTAGGAAAAAAAAGCCTAACAAGGCTGGTATTGGGCCGGACACATCAACCCCTTGTTCCACACAAATTGGGCTCTTCTTGGACCTGAATTAGATAAATTAAAGGCTGTCATTCATGCTCCTTAAATTTCCCAAGCCCCTCTAGGTCCATTTTGCTCCATATGTTCTGAACAAGCTCATTCAATGCTTTTTTAAGCTTCTTCGCCCTAGCCCTTTTAATTGGCCCAATTGGCACCTCCAATGGGTCGTTGGCATGATTACGCTTGGTGTTGGGCTGATCCTCATCATCCCCTCTCTCTTCAAAAGTATTCGACCCCGAATCATCACCTACATCAAACAAAGTAAGATCAGAAACATTAAAGGTAGCACTAACGCCATACTCACCTGGCAAATCAACTTTATAAGCGTTGTCATTGATCCTTTCAAGGATCTGAAATGGCCCATCTCCTCGTGGTTGTAGCTTTGATTTCATATGGGTTGGAAATCTCTCCTTGCGCATATGCACCCATACCCAATTGCTGGGCTGAAAGACAACATGTTTGCGCCCCTTATTGGCTTTGGTCGTATACACATGATTCTTTTTTTCAATCTTTTACCGCACACTTTCATGAAGTGTCTTCACCACCTGTGCTTTACGATTGCCATCCAAACAAACCCTTTCATCAACAGGCAAAAGAATCAAATCCATTGGAGTTAAAAGGGTTAATCCATACACAATTTCAAATGGTGAAAATTCAATAGTAGAGCGCACACTACGATTATATGCAAACTCTATAAATGGCAAACAATCTTTTAAGTTTTTTTGAATGACAGCACGCAGAAGTTGTGTTAAGGTCCTATTAATTACTTCAGTTTGTCCATCTGTTTCGGTGTGACAAGTAGTTGAAAACAACAGTTAATTACCCAATTTTCCCCATAACACCTCCAGAAATAGCTAAGGAACTTAGCCTCTCTATCAGAAACAATGCTCTTAGGGACCCTATGAAGCCGTACTATCTCCCTAAAGAACAAATCAGCAATGTTAGTTGCATCATCGGTTTTATGACATGGAATGAAGTGTGCCATCTTTAAAACTTATCAACAACTACAACGATGGAATCCCTACCCTGTTTTGACCTAAGTAAACCTAAGACGAAGTCCATCGAAATGTCTACCTATGGTTCTTTCGGTACAGGTAAAGGGGTATACAGGCCATGTGGTTGAGTCATAGACTTTGCTTTCCTACAAGTTATGCATTTATCACATATGCATTGCACATCGTTTGATGTGCCGTGAATGATTCGAAAATCGGCAACAATAAATCTGACGAAAATGGATGAAGGATGGGTCTGGTTGTGTTGTCTTTCTTTTGGTGTTTAGGCTGGATTATAGTGATTTCAAGGTAAATAA